>Ga0247763_1000157_pt1 | contig 35079 bp, 39 predicted proteins | sample UWRJL141409B4_FD_179926 | JGI IMG/M metagenome (GOLD analysis project Ga0247763, IMG submission 179926) | Plant litter microbial communities from Arlington Agricultural Research Station in Wisconsin, United States - UWRJ-L141-409B-4 | ecosystem: Environmental > Terrestrial > Plant litter >... | reverse complement strand
GTACGGCAGTAGTCCGAAAAAGGCACGCCAGTTGGCTCTCGGAAAGACGCCGCGTTGGGAATTTGCGCGTCTCTGCTGAAGAAGGGGCGAAGCGTGGACCGAAGTGTCCGGCTCAACCGTCTGACGTCGGAAGGGCGGGAAAAGCTTGCCCAGAAAGCTGAACATCGTTTCAATAGGGCTCGAGGTAATTTGATGGCAACTATGGTTGACTCGAAAGGAAACTGGAAGTGCTTTGGTGAGGCTCGCGAGGGAAATAGCCGCTATTTGAAGACCTCAACTGGCGGGCTTCGTGTACTTCGCGGTTGCTGTCAACTGGATCGCCGCGACAATTCCTTCACAGCTGGCTCACGGCTCAAGTTCCCAACAAAATACTACGGTCTAGCGCAGTCAGCGATCCTGGTCTTCCACGAAATGGAACACGGAAGAAAAAGAAGTATTTGGGCGTCGATGATCAAAGCTTTGCGCTAGGAAGTTCTGGAGCCTTGCCAGATCTGACCATCCGCCGGAAGAAACTGGGGAGAAGCCTCTTTTTCAGTGAAAGTATTACGACTCACTGGAAAAGGAGAGGTAATCGACCGCCCGGTTGGTTTTGGCGTTGCCTCAGCTGTGCTTGTGTCTGGTGATGACCGGGATGTGGTGGGCTGCCTCAAAGGAAACATGAAACCAGGAAGGAGATGTTGTCAGGAAGACAAATAGAGACCTCCGGGGAGTTTTTGGTTGAAATCAATTTGTGGATGGGAACGCCGTAGTCAAGACAAGCATCAAGGGATAGTGCTGGCGGCGAGGATTCTGACCTGGAAGAAACGCCTTGATAAGCAAGCAGGGCCCTGTTCGAATTTGCTGTGTTGTCTCTGGTATCGCCGACGGGTACTCAGCCCTCGAACGGTACGGGAATCCAGGAGCTCTGGCGGGTACGGATCTATGCACCGTATTTGTCGACGTTGGACAATTCTGTATTTACGCCGCCTAGTTGTCGATGACGTGGAGCTGTAGATTTCCTCGCAGTGCTGCCCAGTTGCAGGCGAACTTGAAGCTCTCCAGTCGTCGCTGAGACAGTGAATCGGAGAAGGTAAAGTTACCGACTTCGGACGGGGTTGATACGTGGTGAAACTGTAGTTGGGCTTCTAGTGTGTGGAATGGTAGTTGGAAAACTGTCAGAAAATCAAGCAAGCGCGAGGTTCTCATTGAATGGGAGCTGGCCGCCTGAACTGGGAGGCTACCTTACGGGTCGTGTCAAGTGAAGGGTCTAAGTAAACATGATTCATATTACCGCCCAGTCCCCGCATCCCATAGGTGCACATGTACACCATTCAATCTGGCACTCTCTACCACGTGGGCAGATTTCGTTCAGTTAACCACGCATCCATCAGCTAGATGGTCTTCGTGCGTGCTCGAACCGCATCCATTCCCTCGATCGCCTCGCTCGACGGCCTGGTAGCGCTGGCCCAAGGCGTATTCGTGAGCCTGGGGGGGGCCTTGGGTCTGACTTTTGTCTCCTGCGTCAGGAGAGTGGGGAGCCGTCCGATTATTGGCTCCTTCGCCATGACGATTATCTTGTGGCACTGGGTTTGATTTCGACATGGTACTGCCTGCCGGGCTTGAATTGGGCAATGATGCAATGAAGTTGGGAGGAATCAAAATGCCTGTGTCGGAAAAGTGCTGCCTCTCTGTTCCGGGATGACCCAGCTGTTGTGATGGGCACCAATATCGGTGTGGAACAAAGAACATGATGGCCAGCACGGACAGTCGCGACACCCTTACTCATAAGTTACATGTAGCAACAGCCGCCTACTCCAGATGTGCTGTAGCAGTTGCTTCCCCTGTCGCTTAGGCGTCGTTTGAGATGTTGGGCGATGGCTTCTGGCAAGCAAATACGGTCCGTTCTTTGGCCTGCATCCAATCAATGTGCCGCTGAGAATTAACTGTGAGGAGGCAGCCATGGCGACGGATGGAGTTGTTGCCCGAGAACCGGGACGGGCCATGATGACGCCCTCTCACGTACTCAATTGGGATTGGCTTTTAAACCGTGTGTAGCGACCTTCCTCGCCGTGAGGAAAACCTCTTGTTATGAAGCACCGGGAGAAGAAGGTGCTGAGAAAGGAGTGTATCCATGCCAAATGGCAAATGGCAGTCTCGTTCCTTCCCCGTTGAGTTCCCAAGCCCGGACACATATGCTTGACCCACATAGAATTTGAAAAACCACTGCTCGGTTCTAGGTGGACAACAGTCGCGCGCAAGCGTTTGCTCCTCGTGGAAAGCGATCACTCAGTGTTCCATTCCACATTGACATTCCCAGGCAGAACTGACTGTCTCTCCCCATTCTCTCCACACCACTTTTATTGCCAAATATTGCTTCCCATCACAGCGCGAGTAGCTAGCGATACTTTCATTTCATTCCATTTACCGACAATGAGGGCGATTCCTCTTTTGCTCGCCGCGGCTTCGGCAGTGCGCGCGACCTTCTGGATGGAGAATCTTCGCCATCAAGGCATTTCTCCCTTCAACCCCGACAAGGAATACATCGTGTTCAGGAACGTGAGAGATTTTGGAGCTAAAGGAGACGGAGGCAAGTCTGAATATTTTGATTTCATTCGTCTGCGCACAGATACTGACTTGTCCAGCCACTGATGACACGGATGCCATCAACGCCGCGATCAGCGTTGGAAACCGTTGTATCGGTTACCAGTGCGTCGGAAGCACCAAGACGCCCGCCGTGGTCTACTTCCCAGCCGGGACCTATCTTATTACTAGCTCCATCGTCGACTACTACTACACTCAGCTCATTGGCAACCCCAATGATATGCCCGTCATCAAGGGAGCATCCAACTTTCGATCGTCGCACATGGGCCTCCTCGAAAGCAACCCCTACATGGACAATGGTTATCTCAATTTCGTTAGCACCAACGTCTTCTTTCGCCAGGTTCGCAATCTGGTTTTCGATACGACTAGCATCTCTGGGGATGCCCTTGCCATTCACTGGCCCTCGTCGCAGGCCACGTCTATCCAAAACTGTGTTTTCAATTTATCCAGCCGCCCCAACGACCGCCACACAGGTATCTTCATGGAGGAGGGTAGTGGTGGTATGCTCTCGGATTTGATTTTCCATGGCGGCTACTACGGTGCCCAGTTTGGCAACCAGCAGTACACGATGAGAAATCTCACTTTTGATGGCGCAAAGACGGCCATTCTCCAGATCTGGAACTGGGGATGGACCTACAAGTCACTCAACATTATGAACTGCGAAGTGGGTATCAACATGTCGGCGCCGAGCGTCGGCTCAGCAACATTGCTTGACAGCAACTTCGTTAATGTTGAGACTGCACTCATTACGGGCCATGACCCGCATAACAGCACAAGCAGAGGCTCTCTGGTTGTTGAGAACGTCCTGTACACCAATGTGCCCACTGTTTTGGGAGCAGCGAGCGGAAAGGCTTTGTTAATGGGAACCCCGTCAGGAAGTGTCTTCGATTCTGGCTATGCAATTGTAAGCGGGCAGTAACTCGATCATGAGTCCACATGATCAAACAAAGCTGACGTCCTCACACAGGGTAATCTCTATGCGCCCCATGGCCCCCATCTCATGTCTGGGCGAGATGCTGCATACTTCTTCCAGCCGCAAACCCTCAAACGCGATTACACGTATTACGAACGTGCTAAACCTCAATACGAATCCTTATCGGCATCATCATTTCTCTCTGCACGAGACTACGGTGCCGTTGGGGATGGCGTCGCGGACGACACCAAAGCTTTGAATACTCTGTTCCAAGCAGCCGCCGAGACCAATGGAAGCCGTATCGCATTCCTTGACGCTGGGTACTACAAAGTCAGCGATACGGTCTATATCCCGCCTGGTGCTCACATTGTGGGGGAGGCCCTTGCAGCTGTCATCATGGGCGCGGGCCCCAAGTTTGGTGATATGGAGAAACCATACCCAGTCGTCATGATTGGTAAACCGGATGAAGAGGGCCGTATCGAGATGAGCGACATCATTGTGTCAACCCAGGGCGCATCCCCAGGGGCAGTACTTGTTCAGTACAACCTGAAGACGTTGGGTGATGAGCCTTCGGGTCTCTGGGATGTCCACGTCCGAATTGGAGGCTTTGCTAGATCCAATCTCCAGTCGGCCGAGTGCCCAACCACGGCCCAGTTAACCAACTACATCAAGCCGGGTTGCATTGCGGCGCATACGAGCATGCATATCACACCGAGCGCAGGGCATCTTTACATGGAGAACAACTGGCTCTGGGTCGCAGACCATGACATCGACGACTTGAAAATGACGCAGATCAGCGTTTTCGCAGGCCGCGGCCTGTTGATCGAAGGTAGCAAGATCTGGCTTGTCGGGACGGCTGTTGAGCACCACACTCTTTACCAGTATCAGCTTGTGAATGCATCGAACATCTGGATGGGCCAGATCCAGACGGAGACGCCTTACTATCAACCAAACCCCCCCGCTCCACATCCGTTCAACGTCCGCAATATGAAATACTGGGACCCGGATTTCGACGCAGATTGCCAAAGCAGTTCTTACAACGCGGAACCCCGTGACGTCTCGGCCACCCACGATATTCCCGGCAGTCCTCCGTGCGCCATGGCTTGGGGTCTGCGGATCCTCAACTCACAGGACGTTGTTGTCTTTGGAGCAGGGCTGTACAGCTTCTTCAACAACTACCGGACGAACTGCAGTCGGCTCGAGACCGGAGAGAACTGCCAAGCACGTATGTTATACGTTGAGGAGGCTCAGAAAGATCTCAGAAATAGCAAGGTGCAGTCAACGGTTGAGATGTACAATCTCAACACCGTTGGCACCGTCAGCATGTTGACACATCATGACGCCGGGGATCTGGCGTTCTGGCACGACAATTTTGTGAACTTTGCGAGCACCCTCGCCGTTTTCCGATGCTGAGAGTCATTAGGACAAGGGGACAAGACCAAGTGCTATTTGGGGAGGACAGATTTTGGCACACATGAAATCGGAATGGGATACACTACTACCCACACCATAGAGAGGTAGATGGGTCGGTGGAGTTCTTGGCATGTTCACGGCAGCTTAGGGACCTTACAAGGTGCCCCTTACCTATGAGGGACAGTGGTCTATAACCTTCACCAGGATTTTTACAAGCCACAGTCAGCGGTTCCATGGGGCTTCTCATTCAGTTTCATCTCCGTTGTCCAGTTATTCGTGAGTTACTCTGTACTCCTGGTAATGTGCAGAGACGTTCATCTGATGTTGATTGTCCCACGGAGCCACCCGATCTCATGCGGGGGGACAGCCGAGCGCTGTCCCGTGCGGGTCGATCCTCTTCTCCAGTGAGACAACGCCGACTGCACAGGGGGTCGTGAAGGGAAACACCAGGGTCCAATTTCCAAGTCAAGATGACGTGATTGGCAATGATAGTCCATGTCGGGCCGTTAGCGGGAATTTGGGGATGGGAGAAGCAAATCATACACTTCATCAGGCGACGAGTTGAATGTGTGTCTGCAGCCATCATAGTAATTGGCAGAGTGAAAATCTTGACAAGAAATGGGAGGGTTGCATCGTCAGAGGGGGGCCTGTCCTGGTCCGCATGAACGGCGCTCCACTCCACCTATTCCCCCAGCCGAAGTGTTTGATGGAATTGTTAAGGTTGACTATGCAGCATGTGCCGCCTCCCCCCTCTTGGTTTCATTGGGAAAAGGAAGGGGACTGGAGGCTGGACGATGGAACGATGCGGCTCTCATCTGCAACAGCATGGAAGGTAGGATAACGGCTGACTACGCGCATATGGTGAACCGCAAGCAACGGCAAGTGGGAAGTTTAAAGACTCAATTCAGACGTCAAAAACAGGTAAATGGTAAACAGATCTAACTAGTGAGTGGGTTGCAAGCCCGGTAAAAAGTCCAAGGCCACAACAACAATTGACTCGAAGCAGGCAACCAATAAACACATACATGCAATATGTACAGTACGGTGACGTCTTATCGAAGCCACGATCAAATGGCAAAGAAGGGGAAAAATGCAGCAGAGGGAAAAAAAAACAAAACAAACATTGCTCCAGTGAAAAAAACAAAACCCCCCCTCACATGCATCATCACTCCTTCCCCATCACTCCTTAAACATTCTCACAAAACCGCACAATAGGCCCGAAGATGGCGGGGTAGAAGAAAGTTTGAAGGTGTTAAGGGTAGTAAAAGGTAGTAAGGTATCTCGTGCATCACTCCCGCTTTTCCTCATGTCATTGTCATCATTCAAGAAGACGTCGCGGTACCCTAGATTCCTCCGAAACGAAGATTTAAAAAGGTCAAAACCCGCCTAACCATCCACCATCCTCCTCCAAGAATATGTCAAAGAAGTAGAAAAGGGGCAGTCTAAAAGATCCATCGAGATCTCTCATGTCCTAACCCCAAGAGTCCAGCCAGCAAGGACTAAAGTAACCCGTAGCACGCTTCTGTCGCCCAGAATCTCTGCCCCATTGTTAGAAATAGGGAGACTGGGAAAATGCAGAAAGTGGGTATCAAGGTATGTCGCGTGTGCGGACCGCAAGCAGCCACGAAAAAGACAGAGAGAGACCCTGAGCGACGAATTGGACCTGAGAAGCGTGCTGGTGCCAGTAGAACGGTGTGAAGAGAAAAGAAGACGTAATAGCCAGTCGAGTACGTGGAGGTATCTGCCGAGGGTGGGGTTGAATTGTGTCGCTTCGACTCCTCCTGAACTCGAGAAGAACGACTATCGGTGCCGAGTGGAATCAAAGGGGGAGCGTGACGGAGCCGGAGAACAGCGTTTTCTTCCCAGTTGCGAGGGATTATTGATCCCGACTTCGTCTCCCCCCGTAAGAGCAAAACGTCATCTCCTCATGGCTGAATACTCAGTCTAAGTTGCTTTAATGCCCGCGCCGTTTCTTTTTTTGTCGACAAAGGAAAAGGTTGAATAGGTGCTCGCATCGCAGAGCTCGGTTATTGACAGTTGTATGGAGGTTGGCTGTTGCCTCCCCAAAATGCCTCCCCATGTCCCCAACCCCTCCAAACTAGTAGCGAGTTAGTTTAGAGGAGGACGGCGAAGACGGCACCGGCAACCGCCACCAGAGCCATCGGCGCGCCAGAAAGGGTGGAAGCGGCGCCGGTAGGCGTGGCTGGTGTCGATGTTGCGGGCTTCGAGCTGCCCGTTGGGGTGCTGAGAGCCACCGTGGCATTGGAGCCGACGGTCTCGATAGCGGCACGCTCTAGGGTAATGGTCTTGGTGAGAGTCTGGTAGCTGGTGGATGTCACTGTAGTCAGCGGCTCCTCAGCAACTGCCGCGAGGGGCAGGAGCAGGGCAGCGGCAATCTTTGCGATATGCATTGTGACGGTGGTGAATAGAAATCCAGCGTGGATATGGTCGTGAAAGGTCGTTGAAGGCGTTCTCAAACGAAGGTCTTATATAAGATCCTCTGATTCTTTTTCCTGCCCTGGTTCTGGTGTCGTTACTCTTCGTTTCGTCCTCGCTCTTTGCTTGGAGGGATTCGTCGTGTCCGTGGGTGTGCGACTTGCTGGTCTGCTTTTTTGCGCGGCTAGGAGGGCGATATGTGTACTGGATGCACAGGGTGCTGGTCTGCTTGCAGAGATGTCCAAGGTGCTGGTTTTCAAGGAATGACGGACTGAACACTTCGAGTATTCAAGGTCGGATGGGGTAGACTTTGCCAACGAAGCCTGTGGGGAGAGAGAAATGGTGTGTGCAGGTGAAAAAGGTGCAGAAGCAAGAAGGTGCAGGAAGAACGGGGGAGAGCCCACGATATGCGACCCCGTCGCAAATGAGCCAAGACCCCCAAGTCCCATCGCGTGCTGCCCATGTCCGACCGGGTCCGTGAATGGTGTGCAGGTCAGTCTGCGACAAGGTACGAAGTACGTACCTTCGCACTGCCGCGAGGGATCGCTGTGTGGCACCTGCCGTCCTTGTTGGCTTGGGTGGGCCGACTCTACTTCGACCTCCTCTGCCGCGAGAAGGAGCGACTCATCGCCCTTGCTGGGAACTATGACAGCGGCAAAACAAGCCAACAATGAAGGCCCACGATCTCAGGTGAGCTCGAGACAAACAGCCGGACGGACTCGGCAAGTAGATGGTACTTGGCCATTGCTACCTTTCCCTGCTTAGGTGCTGGGTTGAGTGGCCATCGGCTCGGTACCTCGCACTTCATTTCGAGTTTCAGGCGGGATTACAGGTCGGAAATCACGCACTATACACCAGGTTCCGGCGCCTCCTTCAGCGACAGTTTTTGGTGGCTCCCACTGCTAAAATCACTCGCAGACAAGCCACAGCCACAAGCGATTCCATTCGCCCACCTCCCGAGTCCAGGCACACCTTGCACCCCCAGATTTTGCCGATGACGCTATTTGCGGCTCACTGATCTTATGGAGCTGACCAGTTACGCCTCCCCTCTCGGCTTGCGCCACTCGACGCCAATTTCGCTCATCGGTGCCTCATCACCGCGCAATGAAGGGCAGCAAATTCATTGTCAAGTCTTGGGTGTCGCTTGGGGGGATGGTCGCGCTTCGAATCGCGCCTTCTTCAAATTTTGTAATTTAAGGGTCAATCTGCGCCCTTGGTTGGTTGGCCGGGATTGGTACCAGTGAGACAGGGATCTGTGCGGTTGCATTTTGTTCCTGCGTCAAGACATGGCCCGTGCTCCAGTGATGGGGGGCCGCCCCTGGCAAAGAACCGTTTGGGCGCGACAGGGTGCCTGATAAGACAGCTTGGACAGACAGACACCAGGGCAGCAGGGCTTCTAGCTTGCAACCCATCACGAAAGGGCACGAGAGCGTCCCGGCTGGCCTGGCAACCTTGCGAATACGCCCAAAATGGACGGCACCATTTCCTCGTTCGGCCTTGCATCCAGTTATTTGCGGGGGAATTGTAATCCACGCAGCACAACGGCTGGAGACTTAAACGGCACGAACGGTGAGGCATTGCAGGCCGCTCCGTCCGATTTCAACAATCTACGGGTCACAGGCCTCTCTATACGAAGCCATGATAATGAGCGGGCAGAGGATTGAGCACTGTGTACAAAGTGTACCTGTTGGGGGCTCTATGTTTGGATGTGGCGCGCCTCATCCTTCTGCTTCCCTTCGAGAGTCTTCGTCCTGCTCGGCATTTGTCGATGAGATGAACGAGACCAGCGATGACGGTCTCACTCCAGGCTTGGGTACACCGCAGCACCTGATCACCTTGAGCTAATACGCCTCGCCGAAATTTCAGATCGTGGCTTTTTTGGAGTGGTTGCAGACAGGTCGCCCTCAGTCGGACAATCCCCTTGCTTGTAAACGGTGAGGCAAAGCGAGAAAGGTTTTACCATTTTTCTCTTTCTGCCATCGTCTAGTTAACCTATTGGCGGTATATCCGCCCCGCAATCTCGTCCAGCAGCAGTCGGTTGCCTTTCCGGCGACACCCTCTCTTCTGAATTTTCTCATCACTCACTCAGCACCCGTTTGACTGGATGTGGACGTCGGCACGGGGTCGCAGCCTACCAACGCCGCAGATTGATGACCTGCAGCTAGGCGGAGTGAGAAACAAACAAGAGAGAGTTCCCACAAGGCTGCACAAATCGACTGTTTGTTTGAAGCCGCACAATGCGTAGGGAAAGACTCGCCGTGGGTACTGTTGTCCTTCGTTGATTCCCCCGCCTCACGTCGAACAAGGAATAACCGCGTGTTTCAGGTGCGACAACGGGCGGTTGAGTAAGGAGAGTGGGTGAGGCCAATTCATATCCAAGAACTCTGCCTTTTCCCGCGATTCTGTGACAATGGTGTGGATGACCGGCCCACTGCTGCGGCCAGATACCTACCTAGATCGCCGATCACTAGTCTAGAGTTCGAACGTCGACCTACACTAACCCTCAATACCAGGAAGAATATCGAGTGAGGTCATAACCCGACAGGCCGGACACGACCACTGTCCATTACGTAGACTTCAAAGATCGTCAGGCATCTTCTCCTGCTGGAGCGGGAAGGTTTTCGTTTTTCCCGGTGACCTGCAGATTTTCCCGGATTATACCTCATATATATCCCCCATCTCTCGGTCATTGCTGAATCACCGTCGATCATGAACCTTCCCTCAATGGTATTAGCCTGGAGAGGAGCACAGCTCTGGCTTAGCTTGATGGTTTGTCTTTTCCATCGGCGATTCCGCGTTTGTTGACGAATACAGGCTGGCCACCGGCATTTTACACGGGATATGATGTCACTTCTTGCCTGACAAACTAGAACACATTCGCGCAACTTGCACAGTGATCCTGAACCTAGGTACATGCGACGCTGAGAGATCGCATCGTGCTGCTGGGACGTTAACGTATTTTCTGTCGTCCGTGTTGTACTTAAAAAGCTCTACCATGATTTTAGGTGGTTGCCGGTGCATACATGGCCGACACTCCACGCCGAAACTTTCAAAAACTGCAAGGGCGGCTCTCAATATTCTGGGTATCTTCATACACTATCGTGGAGAAAGCCTTTCAGGAGTCCAATGTCCTTCCTTCCTCGCCCCCTGGGCAACCTAATGCAAATGTACCAGCGCCTTGATATGCATAAAGTAGTTCCGTAAACGCCATCCGGCTTGTTGCCTTAAACCCCGAAACCATGGTCGGGATACCTTACGCTAATCCGCGCCATCCTCTCATGGTGGTATAGTTGCTCCGTCAAGATCCACCAAATCAACCAAGAACGGATATTGACATGACTACTTCCAGCGAATGCCAACTTCGATGCAGCTCATATGGCGAACACGGACATGATCCTCTTCGTCGGCATCTCCTTCCTCGCTCGTGACAATGTCGTCAATCGATCTGACCGTCCGGGTACGAAAGAGGACAATGAGTTCCTTATTTGTGCGCTTGAAGAAGGCGCCAACCTCGAGAGCTTTGGGAATAGCCTTGCCTGTTGCGACAAGAACAACATCGTCAAACGCATCTGCGCACGGCCAAGTGATAGGGGGCGTATCTCTTGTACGATCCCCGCGCACTCCCATGGCGGCGATGCGCGCCGTGAGAGGAAGCCCCTTGGTTTTCTGTGGTCCACTCTGAAGAGCTGTGCGTACGCGTTTGACACACGCCATGAAGGGCGCTTTCGACGTCACTTTGATGAGAACTGTATGGGGTGCACGCGGCGGCATGTCGTAGCCATCAATGTCACACGGCGGAGTGAGGGGGTTTGGATTTGCTCGTGATGTCCGGATGGTGAAAACCTCGGGGAGGGGGCGTTTAAGAACCCGGGATCCTCCAGAAAAGTTAGTTCCTGTGATTGAAGCAACCTTCATTGGTCACGATATCAGGTACACCGGGCATGGTGCCTACCTTTGGGAATTGGGGCCATCTTTTCCCCTTGACGATTTGCCAACGGTCCCGGCCGGTCGGATTCTGTAGCCATGGCATCCATGATCAGGAACACACCGAGGCTGGCCGGCAAGGCTGCTTCGACGTGAGAGAATGTTCTCGCAAAAATCGATCCGGCTGTCAAAAGAGCCGGCGGTAAACCATTGGGACTATATTCTTATCAATCAGTTTTTATTGTCGGCCTCGGAGATTTGGTATTGGTGAGCGAACGGTCAAAGCATACTTTGCAGAATCTGGTTGTTGGCTGGGTGGGTGATCGTGTCGCACCGAAGATAACGTTAAAGTCTACAAAGTACGTAATGGTGGGGTTTCTTCGCCCCAGAGCGCCAAGACTTGAGTGCGCCCACCGCTTTCCTATCTGAGACAAGCTCCCCACGTCATCCCCCAACATGGGTCGAGCAGTGGACTTCGGCGTTGCGCATCATGATCAGATCTTGCGCCAGGCATCACCAACACCACCATTGCTATCTGCCACTTTTGGATATTGTTGCCTATCACCGGACGAACAACCAATAGCGATTTCCTAGACAGCTACAATGTCAGTAGAGATTTGGCCACCTATTGCCCTCGATGCGCTCAATAGCGCCGTAGCTGCATCGCAGGTTAGTCCCTCGCTGCATCCACCGGGAAACCGCAACGGCGATTCCCTACCAGGGCTTCACCATGGACACATATCTTAGTTCCTCCTGGGTGCTAATCGGGCCCGTATTGCCTCAACAGAATCGAGAAATCGACTGGCTGATCGAAGAGCTCCACGAAACGCTCACCAACCTCAAACACGGTCTTGAGGACTGCTATGCGCTCCTCGCGCCAATAGATCCTGGAAGTACACTGGTCGTCAGCACACATAGAAATGAGGTGGTGAAGGGGCATGTTACCCGTGTCGGGACTAGGATAGTGAAAGGGGTCCGTCTCTCGTTCCCTTCACCATTCGAACTAGAAATGGCTGACTTCGATCATAATATAGATGATCCACCTACGCATGCGTACCCTCCCTCCACAAACCCTGACTATTAACCCAGATCACCCGATACACCTTGCACCCCTGGTATCGCTGCATACCTTGCTCACCAACTCACTCGACCTCCTCGCCTTCACTCTCTCCTACTGCTACCCGGCATCCCACCCTCCGACGAATCGTGCCCCGTCTTCGCCGCCGACATCCTTAGCGCAGTTCCTTACCGCCCAACTTCACGTCCTCTCCCAGTCACTATTTGAGGCTTCATCCTTACTCAAGGGGCCGCCGCTCACGACTGCCGACCCCTCATGGACAACGCGTTCCGTCGCATTTTCGCACTTTCTGCCACCGCATCCACATGCTGCATCCGCACACCAGCAGCAACAAACAGGGGTCCCACCCCTGAGCTTCCACCTAGCCATCCAGGATAGTTGCCTGGTGCTATGGCTGCGGAGCTTAGAGCCAGCCGACGCACCTATGAATTTCGGAACAAAGCTGGCTCTTGCCATTGGCACGACACGGCGCTTGGAACATGACGAGGCGGAGCGCATGTTTGGGTTCTGCTGCGCGGAAGACGAGGACGAATTGCCGGTAGGTGACGGGGCGCATCCTCGGGCACATTCACATTCGCATGGCGCCCCACAAACAGGGCTATCAGGCGGAGTTGGGCGACATGGGTCGTTCCCGGTCGGGGGAGCTGCACCGGGCACTGCGAGTGGGCTTGGGAGAGGGAGGAAGGAGGTCGAGGTGTTCGTCCGGGAAAAGGTGCGGGTCGAGACAGCGGACCCAAGCCTCCTCTCTCTGTCCTCAAAGCTTACAGCGCTGGGTCTGACGCTCGGCGTGGCGAGGCGAAACCTTGCGGCGGCGATAGGCGAGGAGCCAGAGGACTAGTGGCCTGAAAAAAGCTCCAAAGATGGGACAGGTAGTTGGTATTACGGACGACGGTTTGGATTTGACGGAGGAGATGACGAGCGATATACGCAGTGGCTGCAAATGGACAAGGTATGTTCTGGATCGAGATCCACGTGGAAGGGCTCGGCTTGGTGTCTCGGGCTTATTGGATGTTATCTCTGAGCACGATTCTCCCTCGATAAAGAGTGTGTGATGAACGTGGGCATCCAGAGGGGCGCCAGTTCGCTGTACCCGACGTTTGGATGGAAGCATAAGAATAGTAATAGGAGCTCCGCTGCTCTTGATTTAATGCTAGAAACGAGACTGAGACAAACTAAAATTCGGTATCCATGTACAGGCGCGTCCTCTCGAAGCGCAAAGTAATGATTCTAAACATCCAAGCATGAGCCCACCCGGACTGCCCCGCGCTGAATACTAAATAATTAAGCAACAGGAGACCAGGGCATCGGGATCAAAATCCGGCTCTTCATCTCCTGGATAAGGGGAACCGTTTTGTGCACCGTCTCAGCCCAGCCCTCAATACCCCAACTCTTTTCACGGCGGATCTTGCGCTCCTCCAAATCTGCGAACTGCCAAAGGTGGTGGACGGTGTTTAGATCGCCAATTTGCACAAACCACGCGCCAACACCCTCCATCACCTCCCGTCTAGCCTTCAGACCCCGACGCCAGTGCGTCTCCCACTCAAGCAGGTTACCAGGGTGTAGTGTGTACGAGCGTAACTCAAACAAGCCGCCAAGTTTGCGGGGTGGTGTTGTCGGCCAGAAGCTGAATTCCTGCATCAACGAGCTTCGTTTGCCCTTGATGAGGCTTCGGAGCTTTTGGTCAAACTCGGGATAGCCAGGATGCTGCGAAATTTGGTGGAGTGAGGCGTGGTAGCCTTGGTAGCGTTGATACTCCCAAATGTGAACTGCGGTGGAGAACAGGTTGTGAGCAAAGCGTAGGCGAAGGCCAATCAGAGTAACTCACCAAAGGTATCACAATCGCCGACTTCGGTCCGCCAGCTCCCGACAAGATGAACCTTATTCTCTTCCGAGGCGGCCATGCGCGGATACCATTTGCCGACAAGATCAACGTATTCTTCGACACACTCGGGCTTCACCTCGTGGAAGACAATCGAATGGACATATTTGCCTCTGGCGAGCACCTGACTGAAACTAGCCTCGATCTGGGCATCCATCTCACGACCTTCCTTGGTCCCGTAGATGAGATTAGTCAAAGGGCCCGCCTTGCGAGGAGATCCTTTCTCGGCGGCAGCTGTGGCCGCGTTTCCTGCCGCCGGTGCTGTGCTTAGCGATCCGAGGCCCTGAGAGCTGCGGACACCAGACGAAGAGGGGTATGAGGAGGTAAACGCACTGGCTTCCTTCTGCTTCCGTTCTTGCTCCTTTACAAGCTGTTCCCTGAATGTCTTCTGTCTACTGTTGAACTTCTCGTGCTGCTCCGGTTCGATATCTCCCAGCGACGGGGCGCGGCCTTGAGCAACCAGCGAAGTCGTAAACGCCCGCCTCAGAGAGGCACGGGCAGGCACACTTGTTGCGGTGCGGGCAACATGCCGGGACAACATAATGGAGTGGGGGAGGGCGAGGTCCGGGTAGAGTAGGACGCGGGATCGGGAATGAGGGGGTGAGCCTGAGGGCGCCTAGACAAGACGTCCTCGGACGGAGTTCTTATGCTAAGATATCGTTGAAGCCAATTGAGCGACAACAAAGAAAATTGAACGAGAGAGCGTTTGATGGGTCGGCACAAGATTTCTGTCGCACGAGTGGTGTTTGTTCCAATAACTGTCGTGAGGACGGGATATCGGGTACGGAGGGGAGATCGACACGAAACGGAGGAGCAGCACGGCAGAAGACAGGTCAAGACAGTCGGTATTCCGTTTGGGGCAGCTTGTGCAGGCGCAATACACGGCACACAAGAGAGGAGGCCAGGCCAACAGGAAAGAAGAACGGCAGAGCGGCAGCAGACGGAGCGAGTTTGGTCTTTGGGGTATGACTGAAGGGCAACCGAGGCCGGGAGGCAGAATCGGAGGGGGGGAGCAATGCAGGTTAATTGGATGAAGGAGAGTGAGACGGTGCGCGTTGCCTAACACCCCGCACTTTGGAGGAGGACGGTTGAGGATGCGCGGAAACGCAAGCACCAGCAGAGGAGGCAGGTGGCCTGGAGCTTTGGCCCCTTGTTCTCCGTTGCCCAGCTGCTGTACCCCGTGCGGGGAATGATGTCACAAGGGGGCAGCGAGGGAGAAACGTTGGCGCGCTCCGTTCTTGGTTTCTGCCTGGTAAATCAGGCTCCATGACCCACTTCTGTAATCAGCGCCCAAACGTAGCTGTCGGAAAATCAGAAGCCGCGAAAACCGCTCGTTGTGCTGACTCGAACCTTTCCCCAACCATCAAAAGCTTTCCCAATTCCTCCCAATCCGCCAATTCTTCCGGACCTTCTCAAGATGTCTTGGTTCGGTGTCACCCCGCTCAAGAAGTTCCCGGCGCCTGTGTGTACGTTCAATTGACTTCTGAAACTCGGCGACGACACGTGGAGAGCTCCATGCTGATGGCGTCCTTGCAGTGCGACCGATGGCCCCGTTCATCGCGGCTGGTATGTTCTATCTGGTCCCATGGCTATATTTTGATTGGCATTTAGGTTTCGCAGACCCTAGGAAAGCAGGACTGACCCCACGATGTAGGCATCGTCATCGCTTACGGCATCAACTCGGCTCAGAACGCCATGATGAACTGTATGCTCAAGCTTCCACTGTGCTCGAGATCTCCCCGAAAACTGACCGAAAATTTCAGCGGCCGAGTTCAAGAACGACCCCAGAAATCCCGCAGCAAAGTCTGGCCACTAAGAGGGTACGATGATGGTGGGGCGACGAGTCGAGAACATCGCGAGACATTTTTCCTTGATCGATTCCCCGAGCCTGTCGATTAGGCGGCACTGTACCATAGACGGCAGCACGACGTCAATTGACCTGCATTGAACATGGAGTCACAACCTGTCGTGGCTGTGGAAGGACATGCCATGGTGAGCATCTGCGCCTTTGACGTGACCTGGACTTGGACCGGACTGGGGGCATACTGAGGCTGAGGCCTCCAGAATTTGCCAGCTTTCACGTTGATTATCAGCGTGTTATCGACGTCCCGCTATTTTCTCGATTGGCGTGGTCGCGTTCGCTCTGGCATAGATTGATACTTTGACCCATTGCTGGGCGCCCACTTTGAGAGCTCGTTTTGAAGCTCACGGATATTTGGGAATCAGTAGAGGTTACATCTCATCTGTGTTCAAGAATCTTTCCCTGCATATTAGCGGATAGCGGAATATTACATGCCTTGTGCCTGCTGTTCTTGGTAGGGGTTTATGTCGGTGGTTAGGTTCGCTGGTGACGTGCTCTCTCTGTGCACTGTATTACGCATGTATCATGCCCACCCATAAATCACTTGTCCATCTGGTGAGGCCCATATTGTAGACATGTTTTAGATGGTCATGTCTCGCCCTCAATTCATCATATCGCCACCACTTATCTGTTCCTCACTCCTCATATCAACAACCTGACTCTAGCCCCACAATTTGGTTCGGCTGAGCCGAGATTTCTAAGCTTGTATCGATTGATAGCGGACGCTGACTCCGACCCTCATAACCCCGAGCTTCATGCTGCACCTCCTTAAAGACTCGACGAGATCACTCTCTCATGTCCAGTGTCTTATCCGAGCATATTTTATTGCCAGTCGTAGATTCTGCACAGCTATGGAGATGGGGGAGAGCGACAGCGGCCCGCCGGCGCCAGCTAACGGTAACGATAAGCCACAACGTCGGGCTCAGAAGCCCAAGGTCCACAAGAGCCAACCCCACAAGAGAGAAGTCAGGATATTAATGCTTCATGGTAAGTAATTTACAGAACCTAATGCCACCACATATGTACTCCCTCCCGTTTTTCTTTTCTCGTTGACATCTCCAAAAGGGTACACGCAATCCGGCCCGCTCTTTCGTGCCAAGACGCGCGCCCTCGAAAAACTTCTGGCAAAGGTCCTCGCCCCGCTCAACCTCGTCCCTGCGCTAGTGTATCCAACTGCGCCGAACCGGTTGTCGCCACGCGATATTCCCGGGTTCGAGGTGAAGCCTGCGGCGGAGGGTGATGTGGATGATGCGGAAGTTGACTCGTGGGGTTGGTATCGCAAGGATGAGGCTACGGGATCGTACCGCTTCGTGCACGAGGGCATGATGCGGCTGGCCGAGACGGTGGCCGAAGCGGGGAAGGCGACAGTGGAGGAAGGAGAGGTGTCGAGCCGCCGGAATGCTATTGACGGCGTGGTGGGCTTTAGTCAGGGCGGCACCATGGCGGCCATGTTGACGGCAGCGCTGGAAGGGGATGAGGGGATGCGCCAGGTCGATGAAGCGCATCGGGGATGGGTCAAGGCTCTGAGAGAAGCGAATGAGGGACAGCCGCTGAAGTTTGCGGTCATTTACAGTGGATTTTGGGCGGTTCCCAAGGATTTGGCGTGGCTGTACGAACCCAAGTTGAAGACGCCGACGCTTCATTTTCTGGGGAGTTTGGACACGGTAGTGGACGAAAATCGAAGTCAAGGGCTGGTGGAACGGTGTGAGGATCCAGTAGTAGTGGTGCATCCGGGGGGACATTACGTCCCGGTAAGCAAAGAGTGGGTGATGCCCTTGGCAGGATTCATCAAAAAGTGTCTTGAAACGACAGCATAGTGTGGTTCGAATAGCAATAGACCATAGACGAATAGACGTGGCGGCGATCTGTGGATGCAGTCTTTACGTGGCTTTGTCCCTATCTCGAGTTGAACGTAGCTACAGTAGAAAGTCAGGCACCCCCAGCCCGCTTCGATGTCTCGATGACACTCTTGGGCGGCAGAGCGCTTTGCTCCGAATGGCTGTCCGGCACCATGTCAGGGTTATACCGCTCGCTGCCCTTGTACACGCTTCTCTTTCTTCTCTGGGATGGCAGCTCACCGTGGTTTGACGGCGGGATCCCCAGGTTAGATCTTCCCGCCGACCGACCGCGCTCCATGGGCTCGCCAACATGGGGCGGCTCGGCCTCGATGCTAGACTGACTCTCCTGAGGGACTAGACTTGATCGAGTCTTGTCGATCATTTCTTCCTCCAGCTTGCGTGGGTCTTTACCCCATTTCTTGATGATGCTCTCGTCTATACCGCCAGGGTTGTGCTGGTATATGTGTGCCATCTTGTCTTCGGGGCCGCCAATTCCCTCATAAGCATGGCCGTGGATAAACCTGGCACATTTTACATGTCAGCTTGGTTTCCTGGAAAGCACGAATGTCAAAAGCAAAACGATCAGGGCTTAACTACCGTCCATGGTCATCAATATCACCACCCTCATCAGGGGGTATGCGTCGGTTATACGACTTGCTCGACACGTAGTCATCCCCGTACTTTACACTCGCACCAGGGAATTTGCTAGTGTCAACATCACTGACTCCAGCAGCCTCGTAATCCGTCGCTCGATCACGACCACTGCCCGTTTTCGACCTGTATGAGTTGAGATCACGCTCCGCCTGCATGGCGATCTCGCTCAGCTTGTCGTTGCCCGGAGCGCCGGTCATGGTCAATGTGATGCTAGCGTTCAATGTTTTGGTGATGGTAGGTTCGTGCTGCACAGGCCTCAAGCTGTCTTGACGAGTTTTGACCGGGTTTAACAAAGCTGAATTTTGTAAAAGCAGCGTCACTCTCCCCGTAGTGATGCAATAATGTTGTGGACATGCCCGCAGCATGTTTCCTTGGGAGCCAAGGAAGGTTAGTCTGCCAAAGACACTTCATACCTGCGTCATCCCAAGTCACGGTCGACCTCAGAATATGATTTGGATCCCTCTGCCATGTAGAATGGTCCGCCAGTCCCCGATGCTCTTCCGAGCAGAAACGCAAGGCTTAGTGAGATGTAAAGGTAGTCATGCAAGGGGTGTCACGTGCCTCGTTGCTATGGAAATATCTTGACGCTCAGGGGTAGAAGCAAAGGAGAAGAGTGGAAAGTATCATGATCTAGACTTACATGCATATCCAAGACATAATTTTCTGCTATCTCGGCCTTACCAGCTATTTGAACCGAGGTCTGTTCGCCATGTCCGTGATATGAACAAACTGCTGTCGTTTCTTGAAGACCCCCATCCTTCCGCTCCGACATGACGAGGAAGATGCAGTTCTCGCTCATCTGCTCATATCCAGCACGTACCTTCCGACGACTTTATTCTCCCTCATAGCTCCAAACACACTGTGCAGTTCGCTCAAGCCCACAACCTTGAAAGGGGAGTTGATCAGCCCCCGCGCGAAGAAATCGACAGCCTCGGCCGTGTCCTCCCGGTTCCCAACATACGAGCCCCTAACCGTAACCATGCGAACTACCGTATCGAATACGGGGATTTTAAGCTCGGCACCCGCAGGCATCGCAATTAGCACCACGGCACCATGCGACCGGACGTACTGCGTCGCCTGCAGGAATGGTTGCTCATTCGGCGCCAACAAGAGGACAGCGTGTGGACCCAGTCGGTCTCCGCCGCTTGCCGTCTTGACATCCTCGACAACGGATTTGGACGTTTTGAAGTCGACGTAATGCGCTGCGCCCAGCCGCTTGCACGATTCCCCTTTCTCGGATCCTCCGTCGACGGCGATGACATGCAGACCCATGGCCCTAGCGTATTGGATTGCGATGCTCCCCAGGCCGCCTCCAGCACCGACGATAACCACCTGTTCTCCCGGCCTCGCACCGCTCTCCTTGAGCCCCTTGTATACAGTCAGCCCCGCGCAGAGGACTGGCGCAACGGCTGCCATGTCGACGCCCGTTGGCAAGTGAGCAACGTGCTTCGCATCTGCTACAGCAAACTGCTGAAAGGTGCCGTCCACAGTGTACCCCGACAAGGTCGCCCGCTGGCACAGCGATTCATCTCCACGAATGCAGAACGAACACTGCAGACAAGACGAGTTCAGCCACTTGATGCCAACAGCATCGCCAAGACGCAGCGTCTCGTCGTCCACGAGGGAGCCTTTGGCTACCACTACACCAGCGCCCTCATGGCCTCCCACCACGGGCGTCTTGCGTGGCAACGGCCAATCGCCGTCTGTGGCGTGAAGATCGGTGTGGCACACCCCCGAAAATCGAATCTTGACAAGAACCTCGGTCGGGCCTGGTTTCGGCACGGGAATCTGCTTGTAGGAAATGACGCCGTCGCGCTCAATGACCTGCGCCCATTGCAAATCCGGAATGGACATGTCGCTCATGATGGAGGTTTTTTTTCTTTGGCTCAGGTGTGGGATTTTGTTTGAAGAAGGAAACTTCCCAAGTTGTCCGACAATTTTGCTTTTTCGACGCGTCGCTCGCTGTATTCGTCATGTCCACGTCATGATGCGCATTTCATTTACTGCAGCGCGACAGCCTATGAAATTGCTGGGGGAAGATTCCAGCATAGCAGTTGAGTCTTTGCATCCGGAGATTCTGTCGGTCAGTTTGAAGAAAGTTCCCAGGAGTTGGAGGCATTGAATCCCAAACGGAGGCTCGCACCCTCGAATTTCTTCCCTTGAGAAACAAGCGGCGGGCAAGAGGCCTTCATCGGCCATCCAAATCCTCAATGGCTTTTATTGAGCAAATATCCGGGTGTCGACACTGGGACGTTCACCAATCTGCACAAGCTGGGGGTTGTCCTACCACTCTTGCCAGTAGATGGACTCCGAGGATTACTCGGGTGCCGTCCGAATGAACACGGCATGAGGCGTATTGCACTTCTCAGCCTCCTTCCAACCTTTGAAGACCTTTCCACAAAATTGGTCTCTCACGTTACCATCATGCCCGTTGAGGCGCCCTGTGCAAAGTGTCAACACTTGGGCTACTTACCTGGATCTTACTTGGCTTGAAGCCATAGCCGTCGTAGTAGCTTGGGGTGGTCAGATGAGAAGGTTTTGCTATTTTGCGGTCAACTTAGTTTTTTTTCTTCAAATATAGTTAAACCCTAAGATTCAGGCCTTTTCCAAAGACCTAGGTAGCGTTGGCACATGGGAAGGTTTGATTGTGTGTTGCCGATTTGACTGAGGGGCGTTGAGTGACTCAGAGAGTATAGGCGGGTCCTGGTGCCGCATCTCCCAACTTAATTACCATTGACGCTGGGCATAGTGTTTCAGTTGTGTTTTCTTTTTCTCTTCTTTGGATACAACGCACAAACCGTTACCTTTGATCAAAGGTTCAAAACAGCTACAAAACTGGACAAGTGCGATGCCCTGTTTGCAAGGATGCTTGGGCGTTCGGTAAGTGACATTCTGTGTCGACTGTAAACATTGGTCTCTTTGTCATACGAGTTACATAGGCCCTCGAAGAGGATCGATGAATCCTAGCCTGGCAGAAGTCATTGTTGCATATCAAAGCTGTACAAAAGTGGTTGATTGAGAGCAAGTGCGCGAAGTAAACAGTAAATTCCATATCACCTGATAGCATTGAGCTTTTATAGCGGCCGCCACGCCAGTGACCGGTTTTGAAATTGAAAATGCTTGATCGCACGTCAGATTTAAAGTTGCACAATTGGTTGATGTCCGCCCTGGAAAGGAAGGGGAGAAGTGCATGAAAAAGCGGGCCTGTGAGACCAGCACTTGGCCAATATCATTCTTGAGTGAATAAGGCGGCTTCACCATCAGACCTGAGAACGCCAAGCAGGGCACACGACGCCCACGCCGGACAGCAAGTGTCGAGAACGCCGTGAGCCCAAGATTGAAATCATTGCAGCCGACAATTTTCGCTCTCTCCATTTGCAGCCACCGTTCTCATCGCAATTCACGACAGAAATTCCTCGTCCCAGCCTGCAACCACGCCTCTCGTCTGAATTTGCAGCCAATTGCGCTTGGTCGCAACCCGCGACCATTTCTCCCTCGGACCAACTCTTTTTGCTATTTTGGCAGCACCTTTCGTCTCATCTCGGGGCTTCCAGCAAAAGTTCCGACGACAAGCCTGGTGCATTACCCCAATGGACCAGTCGGCCCTGAGCGACCTGGCACTGGACCAACTGTGCATTGAAGACCCGGCCCCCGAGGAGCCGGAGCAGAACGAGGAGCCGGAGCAGAACGAGGAGCCGGAGCAGAACGAGGAGCCGGAGCAGAACGAGGAACCGGAGCAGAACGAGACCCCGGTGGCTGGGCCGACCACGGACCAGGTTATCGTTCGGCACCCTATCACGGGCCTGCCCATGGTCATGCAGCCCCAGACGGGCTTCCGGCTGATGCCGACATCATGCGGCGGATGGTCCATTTTCGGGCCGGGATGCTACCTCCTCGCACTGCTGGACGTGGAGCTTCTGGACCGAATCCTTCTCGAGCACATCGGGTTCCATCACGACGATCCCGAATTCATGTTCTTGCGCAGGGCCCATGGAAGAATGTACAACCTGATGAGGGTCTGTCGTGCGTTTTACCACCGCGTCATCCCTTGGCTGTACCGAGACATCTCCATCGCGAACGAGTACGCCTTTGCTCTCTGGGAAACCCTGGGGCCCGAGTCACGCTACCCTGACAGTGCGGCTTTACTGAGAGAGCATGTTAAAACCTTTCGCTTCTATCGCAACTGCACCTATCGCCTCTACGATCATAGACGCTTGAGCATTATGAAGGACTTGCCAAACCTGACTACCATAGACGTGTGCTTCTACCCTCCCGCTAGGGATCTGACAACATGGTTGGAAAGCACGGCAAAGTCCTTCAAACGCCCGTCAGCAATCGAGTGCATTCGTCTCAGAGAATTGGACAAGCGGTTAGATCCTTCTTGCCTCGGCCCTTCTGACATGGAGCCCCGAGCCCTCATTGGCTTTCCAAACATTCGAGAGCTAGATATCCAGGCAAAAAGCAGCAGTATTTTCATTCCAGCCGCCAACGGCGAATTGGTAAGTCATCATGTTCTCCCTCATTGAACCCAGTTCTTTTGACGTCCATGGATAAATAACCATCTTCACGGCAGGATCTGCTCAATTCATTACCTCTAACCAAGCTCAGCCTCTGGGACTATCGGGGTTCGGCTTCGAACTTGAAAAAGGTACTGGGCGGGCTACCTCACCTCAATCACCTTGCCGTCGTCATCAGTTTACAGGACCGATCCACCATCAAGCTCACGGCTCCAGAAATTGTCGATGCTTTGCAGCCGGTTTCCGGTAATCTCCGGGAGCTCAAGATCGAGTTAGAGGACGATTTCCGAGCCGTATACCAGATTGGTAGCACAGCTCTGGATATGAGCCATTTTGTCAATCTCAAGACTCTAGAGCTCGCGCCCAATTACCTTGATTTCGAAAATGGCTTCCCACCCAACCTCTGCACGTGGGCTTGTTCGTTTTTCTGGCCCGGACCAAAATGGCGTTGGCAGGCCCAGATCATTAGGAGCACTCCCGCCCCTTCTCGGGATTCCAAGAAGCCAGACGATACCATTTTCCAACCCCAGCCAATACGCCTGCCTTGGAAGCTGTGGTATAATTACTGCACGTGGTCTGAGGAGAAACAAGACCGGCAGCTCTTCAACCACCAGAAGATTCAGGTTTTGACGCAGTTCAAGCAGAGGGAGGAGGCGCCGCCCATGCGGCCTTACAACGGAATCCCCCATCGCGGGCCCTGGATCGACCCCTCTTCGCACTAGCTTTTGAGCGCCGCTCAAGTGAGACTGCCATCGTGCAGTCCATTGTTACCGCGGACTTTGGCACCGCGGGTCGAGGAGAAACGCGAAGATTTCGCGGGAAGGGCGATAAATAATACTGAGGGTTTGTGGCAGGGATGGGAAAGATTGAGAATTTCCCAGATTCAAAGGGATACCACCCAAGTGCATGGCAAAAAAATTGGACAGGTGGTTGGATGATTGGAACTGGAACTGTTGGACAAAAACGTTGGAATATAGCCCCTTAAAATCGGCATTGGGAATGCAGGAAACAAAAACGGACATGATTTGGAGCGCCTGGAAGGGAAAAAGCAGACTCCCAGTGAGATACCACGCAGCTGGGAGTTGTCCCCGAAGTCTTTTGCTTTGGCATAGTCAAAGCGGTTTTTAGGCGTTTGATGGTTGGTGTATTTCCCGTCAATTCCGAAGCAGAGATCAGCGGCATTGTATAATAGAAGCTGTTCAATTATGTAGGTAGAGACACAGATAGGTACCTACAGTAGTGGGTAGAAATTACCTTTTCATTGGCCATCAAGTTCCATAGTATGGTATGGTGTTGTCTAGATTGCTTTGTCTAGGTAGGTACACATCACATTGCGCTTCTACAAACGACTACGGCCGTAGTAACTCTGAGAAGCTACCAGTCTTTGAGAATTTTCCATCATATTCATTGGCACATTTTATTCATGACCAAGCTTGAATCAATCCCCCCCTTCTGAAAAGTACACAACCTGCCATTATTCATAAAAAATACCGTATAAACCCCAGAAAGATCAAATAGCCACCCAATGCACGCTGGATAATAGATGGACGGAATGAAAATAGTGATACATGTCGTCAAGTCATACCCTGGTTTCCTTTTCTTCCCACATTGGCAACGTCGGGCTCTCAAACTCCGTCTTTGCCAGCGATGGTGATAACTGGGAGTCCTCCGTGGGTGCGGAGCTAGTTGCCGGCTCCCTCAGACGTTGTATATCGCTGGGGCTGAGCTCAGCATGAGCGAGTTTGGGATTTTTGTTGAAGAGCATCCTCAGGACGGGGATGGAGGCGGCTATGATGGTGAGAGCCCCTTCGGCGCCGCCCCAGATGGTGACGGCTACGGTATCAACTATGCTAGGGTTAGAAAACATGCACATGACATTGAAAGGGAGCCAGGGAATAGAGTTTCATGACGTACCAGGATCTCCTGCCAGTTGGGGCAACTTTACCAGCTTGGCGAATGAGGCAGCGGCTGCGCTGGGGAAATAGTCAGTACACCATGAAATGGAAGCCATCATACAGTCCATTGGTCTCTTACATTATTCCCATGCTCATAGCTATGGCAACACCAAACTTCTCCCGTTTGGTCATGCGCAGGTTCCACAGCAACACCCAGGGGCATAGGGCGAGCACAACATCGATGGCGCCCGAGTATCCTATGGTTTTGCCCAGTCAGCCAGACAGGTCTTGGAGTCGAGAAAAAAGGCCAGGAGAGGGCAACCTACCAGCTGACCACTGATACAGAATGATGATCTTCTGAGGATCAATGCACGTTCCTTCCACCTTGGAGTCCCAGATCTTGGCAAAGGGCGTGCATTTAACCCACATGGTGAGCATAGCGGTACCCATGATGAGGTTGAGGGTGATGATGATGACCCAGATCATGATGCGCATCCAACGGTCTGAGAGACGCAGCAGGGTGAGGGCAAATGATGTTTTGCTCCACGAGGCCGACAGGACCGAGAAGAATCCCGCAAATACGGCGATGAAGGGCATGAGGGGCAAGTTTTCGGGGCGGATATCGTAGCCATGTTTTCCGTAGTCGAGGGCAACGCAAGCGGTCGTGGTAGCGGCACTAACAAGGAGGGCAACCCAGGAAGCGATGAGGACATAATCGTCCCACCAGAGACGTCGTCCACGGAGATATTTGCAATAGAGACGCAGGATCATGAAGAGGAAGGCGAGCGTCGTCAAGGTCCAAAAGACTGTGTTCAGCTGAGGGCCGAGATCATCGTGGGGTAAGCCATCGTCCGTCGCTGCCGGCTCCTGCCTCGAGGCGAGGACGCGGGGATGGAACGCCGCCATGTTCTCGCGGGGGGCTGTTCATAGGCCGCTCATGTTTTTCTGTTTTCTTTTTAATTTGGATGCGATGCAAGAGCAAAGGGCATACTAGCGTCGCCCCTCCTAAATGAAGAAAAAATGGGAATCTGGGGGAATGGAGAAAGCCAATGTCCACCAACGCACTTCCGGTGACAGCAGATGGGGGCCCGTTTAAGTCACATCGTCGAAAAACTGACCGTTGTGCCTTTCCCACTCGAGGTCCGGTCCCAGTTGGTCCGCCTCAGCACACACACCCCTGCAAGCGCCCAGGATGAATGCCCAGGCGGGCGCCAAGAACCACTCAGGTCCGCGGGTGTGGACGAGCTGCATTCAATCTGTCGGTCCATGGAGTTGGGAGGGCCGATCGACATCCGCCAACAAAAAAGAGCGAAAGGGATGCGAGAAATGGACGGAATTAGAGCCTTGAAGCCCCCAAGTCATACAAAATGCTGCTACTTTTGATCCCGTCTTGGTATGTCTCGCTTCAGTCAATTGGCGGTCAAAAGGAGACTGCACGTCAAGGTCGCGTCTCCAGTTGACTACCACACCACTTTTTCGGAGTTCTAACCATTTTTAGCTGGGCAAACAGCAACACTCGAGCACTCCGCTACTCCAAGTGAAGCTTCCCAAGACCGGGCGGGAGGAAGAACGTATGTACGTAGCTAGCTCTCTGGATCGGAGCACAGCAGATTCGAGGACATCCTTGAGGATCCTCCCCAATAAGTCTATCGCATTAAGAAGATCTGTGCAGCTTCTTTGCGGAACCACACTGAAACAAACAAAAAGCCACATTCGTGAAAGAAACCTAGCGTCGCACGCCATGTCAAACAGATACCAGCCCCCCGCGCAGCCTGTCCAATTTCTTACAGGACGCTCGGACTTGTGCCTCAGCATCGCTGCCGCCAAATTGACGGGACCTTTTTTTGGGTCGCAAAATCTGCCGGTGATTTTTCAGAACTGGAATTGTCTGGGGAGGGAGTTTTGTGCCCCTCAAGTGCCTTGGCTTGGCCCCCAGACCTTGGCTCGGCACGTGGCAGCCAAATGATTTGCGTGGTCCTGGGCGAAATCATCTCTTGGCAAACCGAATCCAGGTCGAAGATCTCACCAACCTGTGAGCTTTAAAAATAGGGATGGGCAAATCAATATTGACATGTTGCACGACAGGATATTCAATATTAAAGAATGCCGATCTAGTTTGGCAAATGACTGCTTTTTTGGCCTTTTGTTCTTCTGCAAGCGGGAGTTGGCGATGGATCTTTACAGACATGACACAAGTGATGAATGAGAATCACCCTACGAATGCGAATAGTTATGTCTCCCCTGAAAGCAGTTCTCTCACACCCCACCATGGCAAAAAGAGCCAAACCATTGACTCTACTATGGTACGACATGTCTACCCATATTCGTATTTCAGGGACTTTATGAGACCTCAATCCCCGCTGCTTTCCCCGACGAGTAGCGGACCCTGCCACGCTACCACATGTGCGTGCGCTAATGACGGGAATCCGCACTCACTCCAGGTGGGGTTCACGCCGCTAACTCCCACCTCCCCCCTCGCGCGCAGTCCCAGACATGACGTTGCAAAACCACAACTCCAAATGCGAAACTTCAAGATTCCAACTTAGTGATGTGTAACGAACAATCAGCCACCTACAAGCCTATACTACAAAGTATCGACAAGGCATTTATTTCACTGTCGATCAAAAGATAAAATCGGCAAAGGTACAGAGTACCTAGGTAGGCACTTTTTTATGAGAACAAACAAACAAAACCCCTTGGCAGGCCGGGCTCGATCTAGTTCTAGTCACCCACCCACCTAAATTCTCTCTCTCCACTCGCGTCAATGGACTTCCCCAAGCTATACAATACGAAGGAAGCACACTAGTTACCTCCTGGCAGATCCCGTGGTAGCAGCAGCAGCAGCAGCAGCAGTACCACGACTAGATGAGGATTTCGGAGAAATTACTTGCGTACCCGCCTGGTCCGCCCACCCACCAATAACGTCAACAATAACTGCCGACTGGACAAGATCCAAAAATGGGATAACAAGGATCAGACAAAGGAACTCTTTCTTTTACGGCCCGGCCCGATTCTGCTGATTGGGGCCTTGTCTGTGTCCACGTTTGTCTGTCCATGTTTGTCCAGAACGTTTTTTTTTTTTTTTTTTTGTTTGTGGCGGCCCAGCACAGAAATGATGTGCCGCGCTTGCGCCACGAGCTGCATGCCTGGCTATGCCATGCCAGGTTCTGGCGTGGGGAAAATGCCGAGCGGTTCGGTTCCCTTCTTTCGTTGGGTCGTGGGACGAAAAAGAAAGAAAAAAAGTGATAGACAGGAGGGACTGGAGAATCACAATCCATCTAGGTAGGCTAGGCTGGTCGGATCGGATTTCTGTCTGGTATACATCTCTCATCTGTCCGCCCGGCAACGTATCGCCAGCCTACCTATCTATCCGGGGGCACTTGGGACCACGTTCAGTAATAGTTACCCGCTGACGGCATCTTCCAACATCACGCCATCTACAGAGGGTACCAGTGCTACTAAAACTGGTGAAAGGATCTAGTGTCTCTGCAAGTCGGCTCGCTTGGTCGCTGCGGGAACGGCCAGCTGCAGCACCTCCTGCAAGACAAAGGGGGTTCGATACACGCGGCTCGTGTAACCAAAAGGCTACAGTCCCACCCCTCTCAGCCCCTCACCTCCAGACATTGTAAATAATGTAAAATAAACTACGGTTTAATAATGTCACCACCGATCCGAAAGTCTATCAGTGCTAAAAAGTCTATCCGAATGCACAAACCATACACAGATTACAGCTTAGACTTCCTCCGCGACTTGTACAACGAGACCTCAACACCCCTTGTCTCAGGCCCGCCATTCTTGAGCACCCTTCTCAGGATCTTGCCGCTGGGACTTTTGGGGATCTGGTCGACAAAAACGATACCGCCCACCAGCCACTTGTACTTGGTTGTTCGCTTCTCGACCAGCTCCTTGAGTTGCTGCGCGAGGGCCTCGAGCTCAGCACGGGATCGCCCGACCTTGCGTGGCACGACAAACGCCCTGGGCCACTCGGTCGCCTCGCTTTCGTCGTAAATGCCAACGACACCTGCGTCGGCAACGTGCTCGCTGCTGCAAAGAATCGCCTCGAGCTCAGCAGGGGCGACCTGATAAGCACGCACCTTGATGAGCTCCTTGAGGCGGTCGGTAATGCGCAGACGGCCGTGTCGATTCAGTGTGCCGACATCGCCGGTGCGGAACCAGCCATCCGAGGTCAGCGCTTCGGTCGTGACCGACATGTCGGTGTTGCCCTCGTGGAGACCGATGGGTAGGTAGGCCGACATCAGGCTCGGGCCGCGAATGAGGATCTCGCCTTCCTGGTCGAGCTGGGCTGTCCCGCCAGCGCCGTCTGAGATGCTCAGCTCGATTCCCCAGTGCGGGCGACCGGTATCTCCGGCATGGTCGTGCATCTCAGCTTCGGTGATGCCCCGTTGCAGGGAGGTTGAACACGTCTCGCTCAAGCCGTAGCCAAGGCGCACCCGGAACCCGCAGCGACGAAAAACCTCGACGACAACCTCATGGCCAAGAGGCGCACCGCCCGTGACAGCAGCGACAACGGTGCTGAATGCGTTGCGTCCGCTGGCATCGCGGCGGGCGTAAGGCTCGACGTTGGGAGCCTTGGCGAGCATCACGGCGATAGGCGGGGCCATGTGCAAGTGGGTGATGCTGCGACGGGGGATGGCCTCGAGCATGGCGTCGAGGCTGAAGGCCGGCATGGTGTAGACGGTGGCTCCCGTGCAGATGCCGAGCAGGAAGACGTTGCAGAGGCCGAAGACGTGGTAGAAAGGAACATATCCGAGAAAGCGCTCAATGGCGCCTGGCTTGTGGAAGTCGGCATCGTGCCAGAGGGCGCCGACCGAGAAGTTGAGGGCATGGTGCGAGAGAAGCACGCCCTTGGATCGCCCCGAGGTGCCCGAAGACCACAGCACCACGGCCGTTCGGTACGCTGCGGCTTCATCGGGGATGTGAACGCGCCGTCGCAACCGAGAGGCAAGAAGCGTCTTCCAGTCCCTGGTTCCTGGTGCAGGCGGCTGCTGGGGAGGAGAAGAAGAGCTGTTGTTGGTGGGGTTCAATGGGTACTGATCGGCGGGGTCGACGGCGAAGAGGGGAACGGTGCTGAAATAGGCTTGGTCCCCCTGTTTGGCTAGCGCACCCCGCATGGCGGAGAGACAAGCCGAGGAGGTGATGATGGCCTGGGGCCGCGAGTTTTGCAGGATCCAGGCAATTTCATCGCTCGTCAGCGCCGGCGACACCAGCGTCGCCGTGAGCCCGGCCGCCCACACGCCGAGCAGGATCGGTGCGATTGGCAGGCCATTGGGCAGCTGCACGAGCACCACGGGCGCGAGTTCGGCGCCTTGCCGACAAGTCGCCGTGGGTGGGAGCTTCTGCGTCTTGAGAGGATCCAGCCCCAGACCCACAAGTCCGGACGCGATGGCGAGCGCGTCCTTGGATATTTGCCCGTGCGTGAGAGCGCGGTCTGTCCATCTGCTGTCAGCTGCTGCTGCTGCTGCTGCTGCTGCTGCTGCATGCATGCATACATGCAAAGGGCTCGCTCGCAAAGGGCAATGATAATGACACTCACCTGATTTGTTGTCAATAAAAATTGGCCGACTGGCCTCAATTGGAGGCAAAAGTCGCTCGGCGGGACAAAAATCGCTCTCGGCAAGAAATGGCTGGCTGAAGCACCAATCGAAGGCATTGCGATAGGGGAGCTCCCCAGGCGGTGCCCCTGAGTAGGCGTCGTCGGTGGTGCTGCTGCTGCTTCGCGCGCTAGCAGCCATGATTCGACGAACTGCGTGTCTACGGCACAGTCTGAGCGGCGACGAAAAAGTTTCGTTTTTTTTTTTTTCTTTCTTCCTTTGCATTCGCGGGCGGTAAGTGAGCTTTGAGGGCAGTTGGCCACATATGAGTTAAAAGCCCGGCTTTATTTTCCGGTGCCGGCATGTTGGAGCGGAATCCGAGCCAGCCCAGCCCTGGCGAAGTGGTCCTCTCGCCTCCTTCCCCCCTTTTGTCAGCACGGCAGTTCAGCCGAACATCCAAACGCTCCACACCAGACCGCCTCCTTGTTTTGGTGTACACCGGGGTCAAACGCTTTTTTCAAAAAGGGGCTCCCTCAAAAAGCCAGTGCGTTCGTTCGGTGTGGTGGCGGATATTTCCCAGAGATTTTAAAACCTCCCCTTATATGTAACCGGCCCCGAAATGCGAGACCGAGATTGAGCCTCCTCGAGAGGCCAAGGTCGCTTCCATCATGCCAAGACAACAACCCATCAATAAAGTCAACACGCTCTTGGCGAGGCTCACAGCAGTGTTGGTGAAAGGCCGCTCGACGAGATCAAAAGTCATGGGTTCAATTGGGCAGCCGAAGGCGATGGATGAGGAGTAAAATTGATCAAGGCTTAAAATGCAAACCCCTAGGACTGGGCCAAAATGCCCGTACACTAACATGTTACAAGACCAAATACCGTCTCTCAAGATCGAAGATTGAAATGGTTCAAGGCGAAAAGCCAAGATAATAACTCGACCCCCAAAGACGGGGGGGTCTTGGGCATAGGTCTGAAGGTTATCATAAACTCAACACAGACCGTACTCTCGAAAGCTGATCAATCGCTATTTTCTACCGCTACATGCCCTGACCGTCTGATTCCCGACGCTTCAAACTAGAATCAGTTTCTTTGGTTTTCCCTTGTAGCACTCTCCCTCCATCGCTCCGTCCACGTAGGCGCCGCCTAGAAGTTGATAGGCTCTGCTCCCCGCCGGGTGGGCCTTGCGCCGCAGCACAAGCGGATAACGAGACCCATACACAAGAGCAACCAGATCGTTCGGTTGGATTGTCGAAGGACCCATGCCGCTGAGGGCTCGGCCCGCCATGGGTGCCACGAAGAGGCTCTGCCCGGTCATAGGCTTGAAGAAGTTGCGGAATTCTATTATCATATCATCGCTGATAGAATCCCTGTTGCTCTTGTCCTTTTCGGCCTCGCTGAAAAGTTTCCATAGTTGGATGCCACGGTCAGTAAATTTCACGTCAGAATATTCGCCACTTCTGTTCTGCATGAGCATACCAACAAACTTGCGCCAGGCGAGTTGTATGTCCTGGTAACCGTACCGGGCCCGGCAAAGCTCTACCATGCGATCATGCATGTCTTGCATGCTTGCTGAGCCCATGAACATGCCACCCGCGTCGAAGTTTGCCTTCAAGCGATCGGGGTCAGTTTCGCAGGGCCCCATGACCCTACTGATGTTGGTAACGATCTCGCCCTTGAAGCAATGGACACCAGTATCCTTGATCTCGGTCATGGCGCCTTCAATGTCGTCTTTGCAGGGCGTAAACTCTTTCCATCCGTCCCGGACGATGCCGTTGAATCCGTCCAAACCGTCCACTCTTGGCACCCAACTCTGAGCTCCTGGCATGCTTTGGGGGAAGCGAGGGAAGCAGAAGAGATGGCTCATGTCGTTGTTATAGACCGCAGCTCCCTTGAGATAGTCGTATATAAGCTTGTAGTCGCCCCCGCCGTAGTCAATGCCGCCCCAGGTCCAGACAGCTGCGCCGTCTACCGAGGTTACCGTGCCTTGAGCCATGCTGTACAACGCGTTGAGGATCAACTCCGTCTTGGTTTGCTTAGTCATCTGTCCCCGAGTCTTTATGTACTCATAAAACTCTTGATGAAATAATTGCGTCACCAAAAAGAGGCTCTGGATTGGCGGGATGTACCTAAGTGAGGTGGTGCCAGAAGCCCTGCCAAAAATGTAAATCATCTTATTAGACAGAGCCTGGCGGACGAGATCTCGCATTGATGTCACTAGATAATCCAATCTGCGAAGGGGATCAGTTTGCCGAGGCCGAAAATAATCCCGGCAGAATTCGAACGGGAGCAAGCCCTTCCCGTAAGCGATGTATGTTTTGCTGTGCAGCCGCTTTCGGTCTTTTTCAAGCGAATTCAACCTTCGACTGGTCTCGGCGGCGATCTCCATAGCAGTTCCCTTCTGTGATATGTAGGCGTAACGTACCATTGAGGTGACTTCGGAGTGGAAAATTTCAGCCATGGTTGGAGGGTAGAACCAGATGCGACGGTCACGAAGCCAGCTGATCCCCTTGGCCACTAACTCGTCTTCCTCTGGAAAGCTGTCCTCGTCCCCCCGCTTATACTTGCCCAAGGCACGGGAGAATTTGCCAAGACGTTCGAACATGTTGACAGATTCTTCATCTGGAGGCTCGCCCATCCAGATCTTGCAGAGGGTAGCCTTGGCCATAATGTGCCGGAGATTAAGCCAGTAGTAGGATTTCTCATTGTTGTCGAGCTCGTTGACGCAGAGGAAAGGTACGAAAAGATGTTGTGAGCGCGTGGTGTGCCGCTGGCGACGAAAGGCGGTTCGCAAGCCAGTGGGGAGGTTGAGCATGTGCGAATTGACGATAGCAGGCTGCCCAAAGTCGGTTTCAGGTTCAAAGTGGTCATGGGCAGCGAGGTGCGACAAGAAAGTAAAACCCGGAGCCTCGTCGCGATCGACTGTGAAAATGCGGCCGCAGACCTCGCCGTCGATTTCTCCCGGGAACAATTCAAACAGGCGAAATGAAGTCGGCTCGATCGCGTGGTTCTCGGGGATGGCCCACGGGCACAAGTCAAAGATGTTGCGTCGCGAGAAATGCGATCTGTCCTCGTCGACGAAGACCATTGTTGCGGGTACCTAGCTGGTGATGGAAACGATATGCTGGAAAGGCGGCCGGGGGTTGGATGAGTGACGACGGGTGAGGGTTGAGGGTAGTGCTGGAGGGGAAGAAGCCAAGCCTGAAGGTCAATGGGTGGTTGAAATTGCCAGACTGGAGAAGGCTCTTTCCTTTTTTAAACACGCGCTGTTTTCTTTCACCTTACCCCAAAAGCAATTCAAAGTAATACTGGATATTGGACGCATTCCTACAGAGCTATCTGCTCGATATCCACTTTCAATTTTCCCATGCCAGGGCGACAAGACCCTCGTGGTCGTGAATGCACTCTACTCCCACTCATACTCGTCGTCGTCGTCGGTGAAAAGATCAATGTCCGAGGGCCACTCCACGTCTTGGCTCTCGGGATCCTCCGTCCCGTCTCCCTCGGTCTGGGCTGTAGCCTGACGCCACTCATCGATGCTTGGGCCCATATCAGCCTTGGCTCGGTTTTCCATGAGAGGGGTATGCTCACGTCTCAACCTCTTCGGGCTGCAGGTTAAACGTAGCCGCCTCCACGGCCTGGAGCGGGATCACATCGGCCGCCTCGCACATCCTCTTCCGGACCAGGTTGTAGAGGTGCATGTCGGCATTGTGCAAGCTCCTGTGCAGCTCGTTGGCCATCAGGAGCACGGGTCGGTTGACCGTCCAAACACCACATCGAGTCTGGAACATGCCGACTTGGTTCAGGGCGAAGACGTCCTCGAGCTGCTCGCCGAGATCCTCGAGATCAAGCATGACGTCTTCCAGGCTCCGCCGGTCGGGCTCGTCGTCCTCGATGCATGCCTGCCGGGTCCTGCAATTCTCCAGAACACAGCGGATGACAGCCCTGGCATGGACGGCCGACTGGAAGATGTAGTAGGCTAGGTGGCGGGCAAGAGGTGTCTGCAACGGCTTGAACGACATCAAGGCATCCAGGTGGCGGATCAGGTTCTCGGCTTCGTCCATAATGTACCCGACATGTTCGTCGTCGCCATAGGGCATCAGCTCGCCCCCCCAATACCTGACCTCTCGGAGATTGGCCTCGCTCATCTTGGCGACTCCTCGAAACCCATACAGCAAGTAAACAAGCTCGGCCGCCTGCATGAAACGGGGGTCAGCCGTCGTCAGATGGAAGGCGAGGGTGGGAAGGGGCATGTACTGCGGCCATGATGCAAGCAGCTATCCAGACAAGTTGGCGAGAGCGACGGTAAGGGACAGCAAGACCTCGGGTGGTCTCGGCGAGGAGGCTGAGAAGGGTGGGGGAAGACAGGGGAAGACAGAGGAGAGACGGGCCAGGAGGGTGGCCGGGGTTATATCACGCCCGGGATCCGAGTGATCGGGCTGCACTGCAACCAAAAAGTCTCCAGACACGGCTTGGGCTCGGCAGATGGGACAAGGGGGGGGGGGGGGGGGGGGGGGGGGTGCCCGTGGGTGGGTTTGT
>Ga0247763_1000156_pt1 | contig 35122 bp, 31 predicted proteins | sample UWRJL141409B4_FD_179926 | JGI IMG/M metagenome (GOLD analysis project Ga0247763, IMG submission 179926) | Plant litter microbial communities from Arlington Agricultural Research Station in Wisconsin, United States - UWRJ-L141-409B-4 | ecosystem: Environmental > Terrestrial > Plant litter >... | reverse complement strand
CGGCATGCACCGCCTCGAGGCCCCGCAGGGTGCCCTCGATGAGCGCGAGCGCGATGTCGAGCGGGATCGCGTGCTGGCGCTCCCGCGCGAGGGCAAACAGCGTCGCCAGCGCGGGACCGTGTACATATTCCATCACCACCCACAGCTCGCCCTCCACCTCGACGACGTCGAGCGTGGCGACGACGTTGGGGTGGTGCACGCGCGCCGCGACGCGGGCCTCGCGCCGGATGGAGTCGCGGAGCTCCGGGGAGCGCGCGAGCTCTGGCAGGGGACGCTTGATGGCCACCGTGCGGGCGAAGTTGGCGCTGCTCCGCAGCCGGCCGATATATACCGTGCCCATCCCGCCCGCGCCGATCGGGGCAAAGAGACGGTATCGCCTGCCTTTTCCCGCGCCTTCCGAGCTCGATGATGTGCCGGCCGCCGTCGCCACCGCGACGACTGTAGCTGAAGATCGTCTTCAGAGCGCGCGCGAGCGATCCGATCGCCGCCGAGCGGGCATTGTCCGAGTGCGGAAGCCGCACACAGGGGGAGCCGAGCGTTGCAAGCCACATCATCTCTACTGGCCGTTTCGAAACCCGAGCCCGCGCCGCAGCTCTGTCCCGATTCGAGCCGTCGCTTGCGCGACCTGGTCGATGCTCACCTGGCCTTTGTCTGGCGCACGCTGCGCCGAGCTGGCGTCTCCGAGGCCGACGCGGACGATGCCGCGCAACGCGTCTTCATCACGGTCTCGCGTCGCCTCGACGAGATCCGATCCGGTGCAGAGCGAGCGTTCATCCACAGCGTCGCTCGAGGCGAGGCGAGCCACCTGCGGCGTTCCTACAAGCGGCGAGCGGAGGTCGGGCAGGAGACGATCGAAGATCGCTCGACCGGGCGCCCGCGTCCCGACGAGCTCGTCGGCCGCCAGCAGGCTCTGGGCCACGCCCACCGCGTGCTCGACGAGATGGACGAAGCGCTGCGGCAGGTGTTCGTGCTGTTCGAGGTCGAAGACCTGTCCTGCCAGGAGATCGCGAGCCTGCTCGGCATCCCGCTCGGCACGGTCAAGTCTCGCCTGTCACGAGCGCGCGAGAGCTTTCGGGCCCGCATCGGCGAGCTGCGCCTCGCACGGAGCGCGCCGTGAGCGACGAGGCCCGCCCCGAGCCGCCGAGCGGCGCGACCGATCCCGCTGGCGGCGATCTCAGCCTGGCGAGCGACGACGAGCTCGTCGCCGAGGGGCTGCGCGCGCTCCGCGCGGAGGGCCCGAGCGAGGCGTCGCGACAGCAGCTGCTCGTGGGTCTCGGCCTGGATGAAGAACCGCGCCGGCGCTGGCGGCTGCTGCGCGAGCCGTTCGCGTCGGTCACCCAGGGCCTGGCGCTGGGCCTCGCGCTGGGGCTGGCGCTCGTCGTTCTTCGTGTCCTGATTCGGTGAAATAACGGGCAAGGGGATAGATTCGTGCGCTCACTAGCATGGCTGTTGTGTTGGCTGCCTGCGTGCACGCTCGTTCGGCCCCTCGACGAGCTGTCGAGCGAACCGATCGAGCCGGCGTTTCAGACCGAATCGCCCGGCGCGTCAGGCGCTCCGCCCGATGCGGCCAGCGCAGCTCCTTTGGCATCTGCCGACGACCCCTTCGGGGCGAATCTGGCGACGGCCGGTTCCGGTCCCACTGCGGGGTCGGGGAACGAGGGCCCGGGCGATACGAGTTACGGGCTCGACAGCGGGGCGGGCGGTTCCGGTGGGGGCGCTGCGCGCGACGCCGGAGCTGGGCCCGCCGCGGGCGGAGCCGCGGGCTCTGTTGTGGGCGGAGCCGATGGCGGCTTCGTCGCCCCCAGCTCCATCAGCGACGTCCTCGATCCGTCGCGGCCCTCCGCTCCAGCCGACGCGGGGGCGCCGGGCGCTCCCGCCGACCTCTGCAGGTCAGACACCGAATGCGTCGAAGGCCGCTGCCTGGAAGCGGGCGGGGGCTGTCAGCCGTGTCCCGAAGAGATGAGCCTCGCGCGCTTCCAAGACGGCACGGCGTTCTGCATCGACCGCCTCGAGGTGACGCAGAGCCAGTATCAGGAGTTCCTGGCGACCGTGATCGACAGGCCCGACGCCGCCGCCCGCGAAGTTTGCGAACAGAACCCCAGCTTGTTCCCGAGCGAAGAGGGCGCTTGCGGCGGCGTGTTCCAGCCTGCGGCCACGCCGGAGCTGCCGGTGTCGTGCGTCGACGCCTGCGATGCCTTGGCCTATTGCCACTGGGCCGGCAAGCGCCTCTGCGGCAAGAAGAACGGCGGGTTGATGACGCGGGGGAAGGCGGGGGATCCGGGCGTGGACGAATGGCAGGTCGCGTGCACGGAGAGAACGAGCCGCCTCTATCCGTATGACGGCAGCTTCTCGAGCGACGCCTGCAACGTCGCTGGCGACGCCGCCGCGCGGGTCGGCGCAGCGGAGAGCTGCAGTACCGAGAGCGGCGTGTCCGATCTCAGCGGCAACGTCTCGGAATGGTCAGACTGCTGCGACGTGATCGATGGTGAGTTGCGCTGTGCGACACGCGGCGGCTCCTTCGCGCACCAGAACCCGCTGGGCGTCGCCTGCAACCCGATCGCCACCGACGGCGTCGACCCGCCGTTCGCGCCGCCGTTTCTCAGCCAGCAACCGCACGTCGGCATCCGCTGCTGCGCCAACTGAGCGCACCCCATCCCCGCGGGAGGCCGCGGGCCTCGTTCAATGCAGCCTGCCCTCGCCAGCCGCTGCCCGAGCCCACAAAATGGGGACCCGCGAGCACCAGACGCGGTGCCCGCGGGCGAGCTCGGCGAGGGGCGCCGAGCTCGGATGATCTGGCCTCAGTTGGGACGCGAGCGGGGATCGATCGCGCGGCCCGTGCTCGAGCCGTTCGCGCTCATCCGGTTGGCGCGCGTGCTCGGCGGCGGAGCTCCGTTGGTGCCGTCGCACAGGTTGGCGTCCATGGGGTCGCCCATGCCCATGCTCCGGTGCATGCCGATGGCTGCGCTCGAGCCCAGGGTCGCATCCATCCCGTTCGCGGGCCGCGAGCGCGGCGCGCCGCCGATCTCGGTGACGGCCCGAACCGCGCGCTCTCGCAGCGACGCCTTCTTCTGGTTGTCCGTCTTGCGGGAGATGTTGCGCGCGGGCACCCCGATGGCCAGCGCCTGTGCCGGCACGTCTTCCAGCACCACGGCGTTCGCGCCGATGTCTGCGTTGTCACCGACGTAGACGCGACCCAGGATCTTCGCGCCGGCCCCCACGTTCACGCCGCGGCCCAGCACCGGGGCCTCCGTGAGCCGATCCATGCGGCGGATGCCGAGCGTGACACCCTGCCGGATGATGCAATCATCACCGATGACCGAGTTGCCGTGCACCACGATGCCGTGCTGATGCTCGAAGACCACGCGCCGCCCGATGCGTGCGCTGAACGGGATCTCGATGCCGTAGAAGTTGCGCACGGCCGCGAACAGGGTGCGGCTGCACATGCTGAACGGCGCGCGCACGAGCCGTGAGGCGATGCTCATGCGCCAGTTGCCAAAGCGGTGCACCAGGAGGGCTTGAAAGCCCGGGCGCGACCAGTCGCCGTCGTGGGCGTCTAAATCTTCGCGGGCCATCTCCACCGTCCGGACGAGCTCCGACAGCGGCGTCCCCTCGGCGGTCAGCGCCGAAACCTTTGATCGCAATCGACTCACCAACGAACCCCCCTCGACATTTGTGTCACACGGGCGGCTGAAGAAACCTGACTCGCGCTGCTCGATGTGGTTCACGCTTGCTCTCCTCGAATGGTGAGCCCGACGTAGCAGGAATCGGGCCGTCCATCGGGTGGGCCTGCCGTGCGACGATCCGGCCTTTCCGTGCAGCCTCGCTGCTCAGTTCCAGACGGGGAACATCGGCGGAAACGCTGTGCATTTCGCCCCGCTGAGGCGTTCGCGTCCGGCGGGATTGGTTCGGCCGATGTTCCAGATTGGAACCGCTTCCAGCTCGGGCCTCGGCTGCCTCAGGCAAGGCTGACCCGAGCGCGCCTCGCCACCACGCCCAGCACGTACACACACGAGGCGACAGACGTCTCGTACGTTTCGTGAGCGCGGCGCGCGAGCCGCACGCCGCTCACGCCACGCCGAGCGCACACACATCACTCGCCCTGCACGAGCGACACACCGAGCGCCCGCGCTCGACATCGCTCGAGCTCGATCGTGTCTCGAAGTGGTTGCAGGCGTTCGTGTTGCACCGATCCGTCTCGCAATCCCATTAACGCGTCAACGTTCGCGCATTCTTCATGCGCACTCACAAAGCAAAGCTGCCCACCCCCGCGCCGCGCTCGCAACGAGCGCAGCGCTTGCCCCTCCCCGTCGTCTTCCTCGCGCGCCGCCGAATCGAAACACTCGCACCGAGTGAACGGCGGCTCCGCGCGCCCACCCAGCGCGCTGCGGGAGCCGAGGGAGGGGCCTTCATTCGACGCGCAGAGCCGAAGTCGCGCAGGGCCCCTGCTCCCCTTGGCCGCTCGGTCCCTTCCGGTGGCAGCGAGTGAGCGCCCGTCCTGATGAGTTCCTTCGGGGCGAGCTCAGAGGCTCCCGATCCACTCGGTGACGCATTCGACATCTGCGTCGGACAGCGGAGTGCCGGAGGGCGGCATCTGCTGCCCGCAGGGCGGGTCGCCCGACATCTTGAGGACCACGAGGCTGTCCTCGGGGCTGTCTGGATCGATGAAGTCGCCCTGGCCCGCACATGAAACCGCGGTAGCCTGCCCGACGATCTCGCGCGCTGCCTCTTCGCTGGCCGCAAAGTCTCCGAGCGGTGCGCCGGGGGCGCTGTGGCACGCCGAGCCCGAGCAGTTCGTCTGGAGGATCTCGAAGCCGTTGCAGACGTCGCCCGGCGCGGGACCTGCACCCGCGGCGCCGTCGTCTCCGCCGGCGCCGGCACCGCCACCGGCGCCCGCCGAGGCCATGCTGCTGCCCGCGGCGCCGCCGCTGGGGTCGTCGTTCGGGTCGACGGGGGGATCACCGCCATCGTCACCGCCGGCGCCTGCCAGCGGCGTCGAAGCGCTGCCGCCGTCACCCGCGGCGCCCACGACCGCGGCGCCGCCGTTTGCATAGACATCCTCCACGCCGTTGCGAAGCCGGTTGCTGACGGTCGGGATATCGGCGTCGACACACGCGAAGCCGAGGATGAGTAGCAGCCCCACACTCGATGCAACCAAGCCAGTGAGCGCGCGGTGTTTCATGACGTCGTTCCGTGACCTCTCGATTTTTACAGCCTGATCGAGCGCTACTTTTCTGCGCATTCTCGACGAGGGCGAGAATGTCTAGCAGTTCAACTCCGGTTTGTGCAAGGCGCCGCCGGGTGCGGGGTGACGCTCGTCAGGGATCACGGTCGGAGCGACGCGGCGGCCAGATTCGGCTGCGAGAGCCGTGCTCGGATCTTTTTTGGCCGAGCGCTGAAGGCTCGATCCGTGCGCGCAGACATGGCGTTGTCGACGCAATTATCCTTCCATCGCGGAGCCGTCGAGCGATCCATGCGGGTGGCCCTCTCCGGTTCAGTGTCGGTCGTTTCAGACGGCGGCGCGCACGCCCGCAGCAGGGGCTGCGGCAACTCGGAGCGCCCGCACCGCGCGTGAGCTCGCCCACACTTCGCGCAGTCGCTCTTCGTCGACGCTGCGCTCGATCTGCTCCACGAGCTCGAGGGCGCGCGCGAGCGCGCTCGCCGCGCCGGCATCTCCCGTCTGCCGCTGCGCCGTGGCCAGCGCCGCGAGCAGACGCCACTCGACGAGGGGGATCGGGCGCTGCGCGAGCGCGTCGAGGCCGGCGCTGGCGTGTCGCTTGGCGGTGTCGGGTTGACCGAGCCCGAGCGACGCCTCGGCGAGCAATAGCCGGGCGATGGCGACGTGCTTCGGTGAGCGGCGCTCGATCGCCCGGGCCAAGAGGCGCGTCGCGATGGCCTCCGCGGCGGCGGGCTCGCCGCTCGCGACGCGATACTCGGCGTGCGCCACCTCGAGCTGGAGCTCGCGCCGGCCGGGAACCGAGGCAGAGCCGCTGCGCCGCCCCGGGGGTGCACCGATCAGCGGCTCGGCACGAGCGGCCTCGGCGCGGGCGCGCGCCGCGTGTCCCAGCCCGAGCTCGGCTCGGGCGAGCTGGAAGCGCAGGGCAGCCTCGGTGTCGGCGCGACCGCTCGCCCTGGCCAGGTCGCTCGCGGCGGCGAGGTGTCGCGCGGCGCCCGCCCAGTCGCACACCTCCAGGTGCACCCAGCCGAGCACGCCCGTGATCATCTGGACAGACTCCGTCATGCCCGTGCGCTGCGCGATGTCGAGCGCCTGAGACAGGGTCTCGATCGCGCTCGACACGCGCGCGAGGTGCGCGCGCGACAGGCCGATGCCGAGCAGCGCGCCGACGCGGCCGCCCACCTCGAGCGTCAGCGGGAGCGTCTCGGCGCTCATCTGTTCGGCGAGCTCGTATTCGGCCTCGAGCTGGTGCACGCGCGCGCCGGCGTCGAGGAAGAGATAGAGCGCGCGCTCATGCCCCAGCGCGCGCGCCGCCGGCACGCCCTCGCGCAAGTAGCTCTTCGCCGCGTCGATGTTGGAGAGCACGAGCTCGCGCATCGCGAGCCAGGCGACGGCCTCGAGGCGGCGCTGCTCGTTGCCGGTCGCCTCGGCCAGCGCCAGGAAGTCGCGCGCCCGCGCCGCCATCTGATCGAGGCGGCCCGACTCGAGCGAGATGTACGTGATCGCCGAGTAGGCCTCGCACTCGATCGCCGTCGGCCCGAGCGAGCGATCCTGGTGTTGCAGGCGCGGCATATCGAACAGGCCGAAGGCGTCCCGCCAGGGTTGCTCGAAGTAGTCGAACGCGGCGTCGCGAGCGCGCGCGGCGGCGGCGCTGTCGCCGGCGAACTCGGGCGAGCGGGCGAGCTCGAGCATGGTGGTGAAATCGCTCAAGGCGCGATCGACGTCGCCCAGCTTGAACGCGATCCAGCCGTGGTTGTAGTGGAGGATCACGTTCTGCGCCGCCTGGTCCACCTCCGGCAGCTCTTTCACGAGCTCGAGCGCGTGCGCGTAGTATTGCTTCGACTCCCGGTTGGCGAGCAGGCGGCTCGCGTTGTCTCCCGCGACGACCAGGTGCCGGATGGCGCGCCCGTGGTCGCGCGCCGCTTCGAAGTGCACGGCCAGCTGCGCCGCCTGGCGCCACGCCTCGCCGCCCTGCTCGGCGAGCAGGTGCTCGGCCGCCCGCTGGTGCAGCACCATGCGGCGCTTGCCGGCCAAGGTCTCGTAGAGCACGTTCTGGTAGAGCACGTGCGCGAAGCGGTAGCGGAGCGACAGCTGCCCGTTCGGGGCGCGCTCCTCGCCGAGCGGTTCGAGCAGGTGGTGGGCGCGGGCGAGCGGGTCGAGCCACTCGTCGACGCTCACCTCGTCGATCTCGAGCAGGTGCGCGAGCGCCGAGGTGGTGAACTCCACGCCGAGCACGCTCGCATACGTGAGCGTGCGCTGGTCTTCCTCGTCGAGCGAGTCGAGCTTCTTCTGGATCAGGCCGAGCACGCTGCTCGGCACGCCGAGCTCGAGCTCGGCGAGCGGATGGGGCAGGCGCCACGCCCCATCGATCTGCACCACGTCACCGCGCTCGACCAGCAGCTGGATCAGGCGCGTTGCGAACAGGGGGTGCCCCTCGGTCTTGCGAGCGACGAGCTCGCTGAGCTCGGCCGGCAGCGCGTGCGGCTGGAAGCGCGCGTCGATGTAGCGCGCGATGGCAGCGCGATCGAGCAGCGGCAGCTCGATCTCTTCGCATTGGTCGTGAGCGAGCAGCTCGCGCCGCACGTTCTCGAGCGGGTGGGCCGACAGCTGCACCTCGGTGCGGCGCACGGTGCACAGGATGAGCAGGCGCCGGGCCACGGCGCGCTGCCCGAGCAGGCGCAACAGGTCGCTGCTCGACGGGTCGGCCCAGTGCATGTCTTCGAGCAGCAGCACGACCGGGTCGAGCGCCGAGAGCGCCTCCAGCGCGTCGCCCATCTCGCGCAGCATGCGCGCGGAGCTCGGGCCTTGCACCTCGCCGCGCGACGCGGGGACGCCGTCGGCTTGCTCCGGCACCGTCGCGAACTGCGCGAACCACGTGGGCGCGTGTCGCCGAAGGATGGGCGCGACGCGCTCTCGCTCGCGCCCGAACAAGAGGTTTCGGGTCGCCTCCAGGAAGGGCAGGTAGGCCTCGCCGGTGCCGAACTGCTCGAGGCAGCGGCCGTGGGCCGCGAGCAGGCGGCCGCCGGCGCCGGCGGCCGCGATGAATTGCTCGCAGAGCTCCGTCTTGCCCATCCCCGGATCGCCGTCGACGAAGACGATGCGGCCCTGGCTAGCCCGGGTGCGATCCAGCAGCGCGAGCAGCCGCACGAGCTCAGCCTCGCGACCCACGAACGTCGGGGTGTGGCGTGCGATCGGCGGCAGCGCCTCGATGGCCGACTCCCGAACGTCGGCCACGAAGCGATAGCCGCGTCGCGCCAGCGTCTCGATGTAACGACGCTGGCCGCCGCTCTCGCCGAGCGCCTTGCGCAGCGTGCTCATGTTGACCGTCAGGTTGTTCTCTTCGACGACGGTGTCGGGCCAGAGCGCCTGCATCAGCTCGGCCTTCGTCAGCGCGTGGCCCCTGTTTTGCACGAGCAGCAACAGCAGATCGAACACCTTGTCGGTGAGCGCGACCGGCGCGCCGTCACGCAGCAGCGTGCGCTCTGCACCGTCCACGCGAAAGGGGCCGAATTCGTAGACGTGTTGCTGGTCTGGAAGCATCGGCTGCCCCCGATTTAGCAAGTCTTTAGGAAAAGTCTAAGCGCCATCCAAGGACGAAAGGCCCCTCGCGCTCGATGTTCTCTCGCGAGGTAAGCATCATGTTGGAACGAATTGTTGGCTTTTCACTCTCGCGGTTCGTGCTCGTCACGGCTTTGCTGCTGGGAGCGCTCATTGGTTGCAACCAGACCGAAACCGGAAGCCACGGACACGTCGACGTCATCCCCAGCGGTTTGCACGAATCTGCCTGCGAAACGCCCATACTGGGGCACCTGCGGTTCGACGGCTTGCTGGTGGCCGATGTTGCGATGATCCCCGCCGACGAGCTGTGCCATAACTGGATCGTCCGCAAGGAGCTTCCGGCCGGACTGTACACGGTCTCTTGGCAGGCCGATAGCGAAGCGGACGAAGCCGCGGCAAACGACAGCCCCGTGAGCCTGGAGGTTCGGGATGCGGGTATCGTCAACGTCTTCCCAGATCGCACGACGACGGTGCGCGTGCTGCGAGTGGAGCCCGAAGCGGACTTGCCTTCGCAGGCCCTGCTCGTGACGGACCAGTGATGGGCTTTGGTGAATCCGTTTTTTTCACAGGAAGGGCGGAAGAAGGGAAGGCGAGGAGAGGTTTTCGGGCACTCGATCCCAAGCCTTCCGCCCTTCCGCTCTTCCTGTTAATCCCGTGAACTGTCAGACGAGATCAGCGCCACTCGTTGGCGTCGTCACCGAGGGGCCCGCGCTGTGGTCGCACCACGCAGAAGCGCTGGCCCGTCGGCGCTTCCATCACCCACCAGGTGCGGATCTGCTCGATGCGACGAGCCCCGAGCGCTTCGAGGCGCGCGACCTCGGCGTCGACGTCGTCGCTCTCGATGTCGAGGTGCACGCGGCTCGGGTGCTCCACGCGCTGCACGAGCACCAAGGGCTGGCCGGGGCGGTCTTCCAGCACGCGATAGCTGGGGAAGTCATCGTCGGGGGCAGTGAGCGGCCTCCCCAGGGCTCCGCTCCAGAAGCGACCAGCGGCTTCGATATCACCATCCTTACAGTCGATGACCAGGGTTGACAGTCGGCTCTTGTGCATCCCGAGCAGGTAGCGCGCGGGCTCGGCGTGTCAACCCGACGCCGCTCGCGCCGCCCGAGGCAGGAAGCCGCAGCAGCGGGGGATCGGCGCCGGATCAGTCTGCGCGCACGGCGTTCACGATGGGCAACCGGGCGGCGCGCAGCGCGGGCAGCAGGCCGCCCGCATAGCCCATCGACATGGCGAACCCGAGGCTGAGCTCGAAGCTCATGTTCTCGAGCAGGCTCGCAGCGAGCACGCCGAGCACGCCGGCGCCGAGCGCGTGCAGCACGCCCTCGAGCACGAGCGACACCAGGATGGCGCGCGGCTTGAAGCCGATGGCGCGCAACGTGCCGAGCTCGCGCGCTCTGGCGCTGACCTGCGCGTACATCGTGTCGAGCGCGCCGAGGACGGCGCCGAAGGCGAAGATCACCCCCACCGCGGCCCCGAGCAACGACACGAACTCGACGGACTGCTGCGAGAGCGCTCTCCAGTAGTCGACCTCGCGCTTGGCCAACAACTCGCTCTTCGCCGGGTCGGTCGCCAAGGCGGCGGAGATGCCGTCGAGCTGGGCGCGGTCGGTCAGCGCGAGCGTGGCCGTCGAGTAGCCGCGCTCGAAGGTGGGCGCCATCACCTGGATGTCGCCCCAGACCTCCGAGTCATGCGCGGTGCCGCGGTGGTCGGCGATGCCGACCACCGTCCACTCGCGATCGGCGAACGTCATCTTGCCGCCGAGCGCCGCCCCGGCGAAGCGCCCGACGAGGGCCTTGCCGAGCAGGACCTCGTGCTGACCGGTGGCGAACATGCGGCCCTCGCGCAGCGCCATCCGGTGTAGCTCGAAGGCGATCGGGTGCACGCCGCGCACCGTCAGGTTGGCGCCGTCGTCCGGGTCGGCGCTGCCGCGCGCTGGGCGGGTTCAGAGCGGCGGCAGCGGGTCGAGGTCTTTGACGAGCACGCAGGCGTTCTGCCCGCGTTCGTAGAAGCGCTCGCGGCGGCGGAGCAGGTGAAAGCCGCGCCGGTAGAACAGGTCGAGCGCCGCCAGGTTGCACTCCGCAGTGCATAGCTCGAGCCGGGTCGCCTCTTGCTCGCGCGCGAAGCGCTCGAACAGTTGCATCAACCGAAACCCGACACCCTTGCTGCGCTCGCGGCGCACGACGGCAATGGCATGCAACACGGCGACGCCGTTCGACTCCTTGTTTACCGCGACGAAGCCCACTGGTTCGTTGCCGCGCACCGCGACCCACGTCGTGTAGCGACCGACCATGTCGAGCGTGTGCGACACGGCCTTGGTGCTGTACTCGGCGAACGTCTCTCCGGAGAGTCGCGCGATGAAGATGAGATCGGCGGCGTGGCAGGGGCGAAAGCTGAGCGCCTCTTTGACGAGCATACCCCTCAGTATGCGCCGGGTTTAGGCGCAATGCTCCTACATCCACTCCGGTCAGCGCCGGCTCCGAGCGGCGGCTCCACGCGGGAGAATCCGCGAAAAGATTCCGGAACTGCTCGAGGTGTTTCAAGAGGGAGCGGACTCGAGATGCAGCGGAAGCGAGACCTTCGGCCCCGCGAGCGCACCAGAACGAGCCGCTTTGGCCATTGGGTCTTCACGCGTGGCGTCCCGCAACGGATGAGACTGAGTCCCGCTCGGGAATTCAGAGGGAGGCACAGGAAGGGCGGAAGATCGGAAGGGGTTTTGGTTTGGGGTTTGATGGGCTGAACTCCGATTGGGCCCCGCTGTGCACGAGGGATCAGTCGGCGAAGTGGATCAGCTGCAGGTTGAAGAGCGCGACTGCCTCTTCGCGCTTCGTGTGCTCGACGATGCTGCGGATCTCGCGGTAAGTCGCCAGCACCAGCTGCCGGATGCGCTCGATGTCCTCCGCCGAGGCGCACATCACGTTGTAGCAGGAGACGTCGTTCGCCGCCGGCGTCGAGAGCCGGCCCTCGGCGACCCGGCACCAGTGGGCCTTGAGCTGCGGGATCGCGCGCGTGTCGACCGTGAGCGAGCGCGCTGGTTCGTAGCGCGGCCCGCGCCGCGCGATCACCCCGGCCTGCTCGAGCCTGTCGAGGCAGCGCTGCTCCGTCTGGACGTCGATGCCGAGCGCGTGCGCGATCACGCCAGGCTCGTGCTCGGCGCGCGCTCGATAGCGCGCCGTCTCCATGCAACGCAGGATCGCCTCCGTCCACGGCTCCTCGTGCGCCAGCCGCCGCGCCGCGAGCCGCTGCTGGTAGTCGCGCTCGACGCTCGGCACCTTCTCGATCGGCACCAGCGCCGCGATCAGATCGCAGACGCGCCCCGTGATGGCGTCGACCAGGCACAGGAAGTCATCGAGGCGAGGCTCGGCCTTGCCGTTCAGCCAGCGCCCCACCTGCTGGCGCGAGCGGCTCGCCCGCGTGGCGAGCTCGGTCGCGCTCACCGAGCCCTTCAGCTCCGTGAGCCAGCGCGCGATCGCGAACCCGTCGCCGTCGCTCGCGAGCGCCACGCGATGGAAGCGCCCGAACGCCTCCGCCACGTCGATGCCCGACAGCTCGCAGGCCCGCAGCGCCTCGCGCGCCGTCGGACAGCGGCGACCCGCCTCCCAGTCAGCGACGGGATTTCCCAAGTATCCGAGCTTCCGCGAGAAAGCGACCTGCGAGCGGCTGCCGCGCAGCGCCCGCAAGAGCTGGCGGCTGACGAGTTCCATACCGGTCGACCCTAGCAGATTCGAGCGCCTGGTCCCGTTCCTGGGAGGCGGTTTGTTCAGATCCGATAGGTGTTGGCCTTTACCGGGCTCAGCGCTCCCGCCATAACCAAAGGACAGGCCAGAGAGGGCAGGGCGCATGAAGAAGACCAACGCGGGGATCGACACGGGAGGCGGCGCGCGGCGCGCTCGCTTCGTCGCGTCGCTCGCGCTCGCGCTCGGCCTCGCAACGAGCCCGTTCGCCTGCCGGCGCAGCGACGACGGCCCACGCGGCCAGTCGGGGAGCGAGGCGCCTGCCGGCACCGGTGGCACCGATGGCGACAACGACGGCGACAACGACCAGAGCCCGCCCTGCCCGTGCGGCGCGCCCGGCGTGTTTCTGCGCGTCACCGTGCTCGAGAGCCGCGGCGCGCAGCGCACCCTGCGCGTGGAGCAGTTGATTCACGGTGAAACCACCGCCGCCCCGGGCGACGAGCTCGTGGTCGAGGACACCGCCCAGCCGCCGTGCTTCGTCGGCAGCCTGCCGGTCGCCGACGGCCAGCAGGCGCTGGCGGTGTTCAGCCCCGCCGATCCAGCGGACTGCGGCTCGCCCGACTGCGGCGGCATCGACGGCAGCGTGCGGCTCGCACCGTGGGACGACAGGGCGGGCGCCGAGGTGCCCTTCGCGCAGGTCGGAGACGCCGCGATCCGCGTGCCCGCCGCCGAGCTCGACAGCCTCTGGAGCGACGACGTCGACGCCTGCATTTCGCGACGCGGTGACGTGTGGTTGCTGCTCGAGGCCGCGTCGCCCGAGGACGACGCGGGCGACCCCTGAGCCTCTCGACGCGCCATCGCGCGCGTCTTGGCTTCGCTACAACGAAAGGAACCCAGCATGACGACGCGCCACGTGTGCCTCCCGCTCTTCATCTTCGCCCTCGGCCTGAGCTGTCACGACGAGCCCGAGCCCGGCCCTCCCACGTCGCTCGACCCCGCCTGCGCCGAGGAATACCAGACCCGCGCCAGCGAGGTGCTCGCGTCGGTCGCGCAGTGCGAGAGCGACGCCGACTGTGTCCTGGCCAATCGCGAGCCCGGCTGTCTCACGCCCTTCCTGTGCTCGAAGGCGATCGCGGTCGGTAACGACGCCGCCTACGAAGACGCCGCGACTCGGCTCATCGACGAGTACATCGCTGAGTGTGGGAACTTCTGTGCCGAGGCCGACTGCGTCGGGCCCGAGCGACTGCGCGCCGCCTGCGACACCAGCATCGGGCAGTGTGTGATCGAAGACGCGCCGTTCGACGGCGCGTCGGTCGGCGACTGAGCTCGAGCGGGCGCGCATCGGGGGGTGCACTGACAGCGCTGGCATGACGGCTGAGCTTGGGCTGCGCGCCTCGAGCGGACCCGCCCCCCTCTCGCGCCACTCGGAGGTGAGTTGCGCGCGCCTCGAGACGAGCCGTCGTGTCAGAGCAGCGGCAGCACGCTCACGTCGACTGCCAGGAACACGCCCAGCCGGAACACGTCGAGGGCGCGGCTGTCATCGGGCGTGTCGAGCGAGCGCAGCGCGGGCACGAAGCTCGCGCCGACGCCGAGGTCGAGCGGGCCCCAGCCGAGGTAAGGGTAGAGGCCCGGCGAGAACACCTGCTGCACGCGCAGCTCGGGGTCGCCATCGACGCTCTGTTCGTCGGCGGCGCTCTCCTCTTCGACCTCCGGATGGTCCATCCGGAACGTGAGCAGGGCGCCGAGGTCGAGCAGGCTGAACTGAAGGCCCCCGCGAAAGCCCTTGCCCAGGCCGTGGTGCAGATCAGCGCCGACAATCAGGCTGGGGCTGAGGCTCGCGCCCGACTCGACGCTGGGGCGAGGACCGCCTTCGGTCGGGCGAGGCGCCTTCTCGACGACGATCTCGTGTGCCAGCTGTGCCCCGACCAGCCCCGTGAGCGTGGCGCCCCAGCGCCGCTCGTTCTTGCGCCGCCACGACCCGAGCGGCAGCGCCGCTTCGTTCAACGTGTTGCGCACGTCGTCGCTCGACTCCGCCTGAGCCAGGCTGGCGGCGAGCCCGAGCAGGTTGCGCGACGTGCCCGTGTCGATGCCCGACGCCGTCGCGAGCTGCGACCCCGTGATCACGGCGGCCGCGTACTCGTGGTTCAGGATGTGGCCCGTCAGCTCGATCGACAGGCTCATGTGCTCCATCGCGAGGGCGCGCGCCGCGGCATCGAAGCCCGGCTCGTGCTCGACGGCGAAGCGCACGATGGGGTCGAGCGTGCGCAGCCCCGCGATCACGGCCGCCGCTCGGTTCTCGGCGCTCGGGTTCCTCTCCCAGGCCGACAGCGCCTGATCGAGCCGCCTCACCCGCAGCATCACGTCCTTCAGCACCTGGCCATACTCGTTCAGCCTGCCGCCGATCGAGCGCGTGTTGGCGTCGCCGCTCACCGCGTGCTCGAAGCGCCCCGCCTTGACGTCGCGCTCCAGGCGCGGTCGATTGGCGAGCAGCTTCGCCAGCTCCTCGGCGACGGTGGCGATCCGGTCGCGAACGCTCTGGCGGCAACCTCGATCGCGCACGAGCGTGCCGTCGAGCACCGGCGACGGATTGCCGAGCAGATCGAGCAGGTCGACCCCCTCGATGGCGATCTCTCCGAAGCTCCAGGCGAGCGCAGTGGTGCAGGCCAGCGCTGCGTTCTTCGGCGGCGCGCGGTCTGGCGGGGCCGGTCCACGCAGCTCGTCCACGAGCTTGGTCGGAAAGACCTCGAAGTCGGCCCGAACGGCCGCGCGGATCGTCGCCGCCGTCGGCGCGAGCGTCTCTTCCGACTCGAGCAGCGCGCACGTGTTCTTCAGGTACGGCTTGACGACTTTGTCCTCGCACAGGCGGTCCTTGACGATGTCGTAGGCGAACAGCGAGAGCTCTTGCTCGGCGCGCTCGGCGAAGAAGTCGGCGGCCCCGCGCAGCAGGGCCGTTTGCAGACCCACGCCCGCGATGGGGAAGCGCTGCTCGTCTGCGGAGAAGCGAGCGCCCTCGGCACCCCCGGCCGCACCGCCCCCGGCGGCTCGGCTCGACGCGGGCGGAGCGAGCCGCGCAGCGCTGATGCACTGCTCGATGGGGCGCTCGAGGCTCTGATCGGGTGCGTTGCTCGCGGCCAAACCATCGCAGTAGCTCTTCGCGCGCTGCCGCTGGCTCGTGTCGGTCGACTCGACGCCGCAGGCGCTCAGCGCGCGCTGCGCCGGCGTCGCCGCGCACAGGCGATTTCGCTCGTCCACCCAGCGATCGAGGTCTGCCGTCAAGCGGCCCACCTGCTCGTGGCAGGCCTTTCCATCGCCCTGCGCGATGGTCGCGACGCGCTGATCGATCTCGCCTCGCAACACCGCCGTGCTGGCCACCAGATCTTCACCACCGACCCCGATACCTCGTGCCACCTGGTAGTCGCACAAGCTGCGACTCGATCCCGCGAGCTGCCGGAAGGTGTTGCGGAGGGTATCGACCGCGTCCTGACAGTCGGCGTCTGCGGCTTGGCTGGCGGCTGTCGCCTTGTCCAGCAGCGCATGCTCGTCGATCTGGACGCGCCGGAGCACGCTCTCGAACGTCGCCGCGCCCGAGGTGAGCGGCCCAGGTCCGCACAAGAGCGCGCGCTCGGGCTCGCCAAAGTCGCGCAGAACGACCTCGTCAGCGAGCGGGGCCGCGGGGCGAGTGCCGCTCGCTGCGGGCGCGGCGGAAGCTGCCGTGTCGGGCGACTTTGCCGTGTGAGGCGCGGCGCTCGCGCACCCCGAAAGCGCCAGCAGCGCCAGCACCGTGGCCGCAGGCGCCGAGCGGCGAGGGGCGTGAGGGCCGCGACCCGCGTTCGAGGTGGCGAGCGCGCTCGGGCCAGCCTCCGAGGCGGCGTGCGTGCCTCGCGAAGCGTTCAAACCGCCCTCCGGGTGAAGGGATGCTCGTGCAAGAACTCGGGTGGCGCCGCGAGCTCCGGCACTTGCGAATAACCGGCCTGGCTCAGCGACATCTTCACCTGCTCCAGCAGGGCCGCCCGGGTGATGGCGCCCTCCGCCTCGCGCAGGTGCTTGCAGAAGTAGAACGTGAACGCCCCGTTCGGGATGCCGTCGATGCGCGCGTCAGCCGCCGTCTGCGAGTCGGCGCAGGCCGACCACATCGCGAGCCGATTCGGCTCGCGCCGCTCGAGCAAACGCCGCTGCGGCAGGCTCGCGCCCGCGTGCCGGCTGGCGACGTCGAGCGGCGGTTGCACGAAGCGAGGCAGCCGGTCTGGCTCGGCGTCGGAGGCCGGCGCGAGCGAGCTGCCCGGCACATCGAGCTCGCTGCCCGAGCCGCCCGAGTTGCAACAATCGAGGATCACCTCGAGCACCACGCCCTCGGGCACCTGCAGCACGGTGTCGAGGTAGTCGTCATTGATGAACGTCCCATCCCAGCCCATGTCCCACGGGCACAGGATCTCGTCGAGCTGATCGCGCAGCTCATCCCGATCATCCCGATCGCGGACCTGAGAGCCGTGCCCGGAGAAGTGCAGCACCAGCAGGTCACCGGGGGCCGCGTCTCTGACCAGCCACCGCAGTTCCCCTTCGATCGCCGCCTTTGTCGCCTCCTCGTCGAGCAGCAACCGGACCTGGTCGACGTCGAAGCCCGCGAACTCCTCGAGGGCGATCCGCAGGTTCGTGGTGTCGTTCACGCAGCCCCGCAGGCGGTTGATGTCGCGATAATTGTTGATGCCAACGATCAATGCCCGCTTGTTCATCGCACTGCCGTCCACTTTCTCGAGCCTTGCCCCCGGGTGACCTGCGCCCGGGGGTGAGATAGCCGCCGACCGCTGCGGGCTCAACCCCGATGCCTGGGCCCGCTCGCGACCCGGGGTTTCCCGAAGAGCCCCGCCCCGCTCACGATGGACGAGCCCTGCGAGCGAATGTCGCAACCTGTCGTCACTTCTCGCCATTCTGGTGCAACCCGGGAGGGCTGGGGTGCCCCGCGGGCCGCTCGAATGCAGGACCCCGGGCTCGCTGCCTGGCTGGAAGCTACGCATTCGCACGGCGAGCACGGCGTCGAATCGGGTGCGCGTTGAACCGATGGGCACGCGCCCGACCTCGCCGAGGGCACATCACTGGCATCCGTCGGGTTCGCGCGGCGGTCAAAGTGGAGAGCGGGGCATCGCCGCCATCGACGCTCATCGGCGGCGGGAACGGACCGAGCTCAGCCTGCACGGTGCTCGAAGCGACTGAGGAATTGGGCGACGCACTGGAGGTTCCGGCGGAAGAGCCATTCACGAGCGATTATGAGGGACGAGCATGGAAGTCGTCATCCTGACCGGCGTCTGCGCGCTGTTCTACGCACTGTTCGCGATTTGCGCTGGAATGGCGGGTGGAAGCATCGACAAGTGGCTCGCTTCGGTGCTGTACAACGGCGTCGGCACGGTGGTGCCGCTCATTCTCTACCTTGGCGGCGCGCGCATCGGAAAAACGACCTGGAAGGGGGCTGCGTGGGCGACCCTGGCTGGAGTGGGGGTCATGCTATTCTCGGTCGTTCTCGCGCGTATTTACAATCGCGGAGGTAACCTGTCGTTTGTGGTGCCGGCGCTTTACGGCGGTGCGATCGTCATCAGCAGCGCGTTCGGCTGGTTCGTTCTTCGCGAGCGGATGACGTGGCTCAGCGGGGCGGGGCTCGCCCTGATCTTGCTGGGTATCGCCTGCATCGTGACCGCGAAGCTCGGGTCGGTGTGATCGCATCAGCGGTGGTCCCGGCACCCAATGGCGACATGGCGAGCAACGGTTCCATCGCCCTGGTGTTCGTCGTGCCATTGGATGAGGCGGGGAACGTGATCGGTGAGCGCACGACGAAGAACAAACGCGGCGAGCCACTCGAGCTCGACGGCTGGGTGTTCGCGACCGTGAGTTCGTCGGTTCGCCGGGGCTCCGCAGCCGAGACGTGATCGGAAGGGCGCGTTGTCGCTCTTCGCTCGACGGCCGGAGTCATTCGATGCGGCACAACGGCGATGCTCAGCTCCTGCCATGGAGTTAACCCAGGGGGTCGACCCCTGAAATTCCCGCGCGCCGAGCGTGACGGATCGCTCGTTAATGAGAGGCGCGCGCCGACTCCATTTAACGCTGAGCTCGCGAGACCCATGCCACGCTGACGCCGCGGAGAGGTCGAGCCGGGGTCATCCCGCAGCTGTCGTGGAGGCTGCGGTGTTCTACCCGTCAGCCCGTCCAACGGAATATGCGCTACAAGGTCGTGCTTCCTCTGGTCCGGTTTGTGGCCGCGGCTCTAGCGATGGGTTCGTGCCAGTTCTCGATGGACCTCAATCAATACGAATTCAAAGCCGAGGCGATGCCCGGGCGCGAGGACGGCGGGGTGCTCCAGCCGTCTGTGGGGGGCCTGGCGGGAGCGGGTAGCGAAGGCGCCGACGTTACTGGCAGCGGCGAAACGGACGCGGGCAAACCGTCGAACGACGGTGCGACGATGTGGACCGGTGGAACCTCTCAGTCGGACGGTGCGACCCCCGTGGACGCCGGCCCCGTCAGTGAGTGCCAGCGGGATGCCGATTGCGCCCTCCCGCGCACCGAGCCCGCGGGCTGCGCGGAGGCCAAGTGCCAGGACGGCAATTGCATCCTCTTCGCCCGAGACGCGGACCGCGACGGGGAACGCTCGCGGTGCAATTCGATCGAAGAGTGGGCCAGCGTGTCGAGCGGCCTCGATTGCGACGACTTCGACGTCGACGAGAACACCCAGCACCCCGAACAGTGCGACGGAAAGGACAACGACTGCAATGGCGAGATCGATGACCGCGTGCCGGCGTCCGATATTCCATGCTCGACCGAGCTCGCGGGTGTGTGCGAGGGCCATGGCTATTACGAATGCCAGGACGGCCAGTACAGCCGGTGTAACGCGCAACCTGTAGCCCAACCAGGGCCCGCTGACCTCGAGGAGTGCGACGGCATCGATCGCAACTGCAACGGCAATGATGATACCGCGGGTTGTCCGTGCGTCTTCGGCGAGCAGTTCGCCTGCACTCAGACGTGCGGGCCCTCGGTCGTGCTCAGCTGCCCCGAATCGGGAGAGCTTCCGTCGTGTGATCCGGGCCCGCCGAAGCAGACCTATTGCTCGGACCTCGATGGCGACGGCTTTCTCGGACAGTGCGCGCCGTTTTGCCCGGGAGATGTGCCGGCGGGCTGGAGACTCGACTCGAGCTTCGCGAGCCTGACGCCTGACTGCAGCGATACGGAAGCCATCCGCAGCCCGGCCTTGGCCGAGGTGTGCGACGGTGTGGACAACAACTGCTCAGCTGGCACGGCAGACGAGCCCAACCGCAGCTGTTCGGGCTGCGGCTCCGTCGCTTGCAGCGCGAATTGCCCCGCGGTTTGCCCGTCGGGCTATGCGCCGACGCCAGACGGGATGTGCGAGTCCGAAGAGTATCAATCATACCATGAGGACCGCCAGGTTTGCGCGCCCTTTCCCTGCGTTGGTTTGCGGCTGGATGATGTGCCCTTTGGCGGGCCCTGCTTGTCCGGGCAAACGCGCGCGAACGTGAGCGTGTTCGCGCTCTCTCGCCCAGATGGCCAACCCTCGCTCGGTAACTGCAGCGGCGAGTTTGCGACCTCGGACGAAACGGACTGCAGCCTGAAGGTGCACTTTGGTGCAGCGTGGTGCGATTGCTTCGTCTGTAGCCTCACCGTTACGTCGCGCATTCGGGTGCCGCAGTGTCAGTGATTCTGCACCGGAGATGCTTTGCGCCCGAGCGCTTCGCAGCGCCATGCCCACGAGGCGAGCTTCGCGCTGGGGTGGCGCGCGTGGCGGAGCACCTCACGGCGCCGGCATCAACACGAGCGACCTCACCCGCGCGCGGACGGCCTCGAGCGAGCTGCCCGCTGGCCCCTCGAGCTCGAGCGCGCAGCGAACACTGAGCCCGCGGCTCGCATCGACATGGGCCGCGACAGCCGTAGGCAGCGGCAAGACGAACGTGCCGCCTCGGTTCGCTGGATAAAACGCGAGGCGCCCGAGCTCGATCGCCGCCGAGGGCAGCGTCGCGCTGACCACGAGCACCGGGTTTTGCCCCGGCGCGCTCTCGACGTCGTCGACCACGATGCGCAGCACGCGCGCGGCCTCACCCTCGCGCGCCAGGAGCTCGAAGGTCGACGCGCGAGCACCTTGCACCACGCCGCCCACGTCGGGTGCCCGCGACGGCTGGCTCGGAGTGCTCGGCTCGAGCGGCGCGTTCGGTGGAGGCCCGCCCTCCAGCTGCCCGTCGGGAGCAGGCTCTCCTTCTGCCGGCGCTCCCGGCGACACGGGAGACTCGTGCGCGCCCGTCGCGGAGGTACAACCCGCGAGCACCGCGATCGCGAGCGCAACACCGGCGAGCGCGACCCCGCGCACGTGTCGCCCTCGCTCGGCGAACGCGCGCCGCCGTCGCCGCACGCCATCACACGCGGCAAACGGGAGTGTCGGAGTCGATCGCGGGCGCACGCGGGTTACGGTAGCACACCGACTTCGATGCGACCGATCTCGAGCTGGCGAACGACGGTGTTGCGGCCTTCGTAGGCGACGGGCACGACTTGCACGCTGCTCACGCTCTCTCCCTCGCGCAGGGCGCGCGTGGCGTCGAGGTAAAAGGCGACGGGGGAAGCGGCGTGGCCCGCGTGCGCGTGTGAGAAGAAGGAGACGGCGCCCACGTAGTGGGGGATGTCGGTGCGGGTCGAGGCGCTGGCGCTGGGTTCGTTGACGTATACGTGGGCCACCACCTCGCCGGTCGCGATGGGTTTGACGCCGCTCAGGCGGATGAGGGGTCGGCTCTTGCCGACGCGCTGGGCAGTCGTGGCGGCCCGGGTGGACAGGCTGGCGGCGCGGCTGATGGGGATGACGGTGCGCTCTCCGAACACGCTGAGGCCAGAGACGGCCAGCTCGGAGGGGGCACCGCCCAGGACGTGCGCACGGAGAGCGTCGCCGCCGGGAAGGGGGGCCTGGAGCTCGCGGGCGACCGCCGAGGGCGACAGCACGAGCGGGTCGAACTGGTAGGCCTCGAGCGGGTAGGGCAGGGTGTCGGCGACGCTGACTCGCACGGGTTGGCCCTTGCGGTCGCAGAACTCGGTGAAGACGCGGTTGGTCCAGTCGGGGTTGCTGGGGTTCGGGTTCCCGCGGCGGATGTTCCACTCGAACCAGAGGGCCTCGATCATGTTGTGGTGGCACCAGAAGATCGGGTCGAGGGGCGACATGAAGGAGCCCATGTCGCCGCCGACGAAGCCGTGGATGTAGTTGTGGGGGGTGCCTTCGAGCGGGCCGTAGAACGCGAAGTCGCGCTGGGAATCGGAGAGCGGGATGCTTCCGCTGCCGAAGAGCTGGAAGTTGGTCTCGTCGAGGATCCCGTTGACCGTCGGCGCGTCGGTGGGCGCGCCCGTCAGCGACGTGGGGGTCGCCACGCGGCCTTCATGGAAGAGCGGATTGTTCGCCGGGTCATCCCAGAAGGGCGCGGGGACGCTGCGGTTCAGCGTCCAGTTCCAGTACGGCAGCGCGAAGCTGTCGTCGTGCACGAGCTCTCGGCAGATCTCTTCGAAATAGTAGAGGTAGGCGCGGTGCCAGGGGAGGAAGAGCCAGTTGCCGTGCGGGCAGAAGTTCTGGTGTATGAGGGCCTGATTCTGCCAGTTGCGGCGGTCGCTCGAGGGCAGGGCCTTCATCAGCCGAACTGCCTCGCGAAACGCTGCGATCGTGGGGTCGCCAGCGGCGAGGGTGCTGATGTTCCGCCGGGTTGGGCGCTCTGGCGGGGGCGGTGGAGGAGGTGGCGGCGGGGGCGGTGGTGGCGGCGGCGGCGGCGGGTTGGGCTGCCTCGGCGGGCAGCCGAGCGCTGTCGCGCCCAGCACGAGCCCCTGCGCGAGCCAGGTGCGCCGAGACGAACGAGAGGCGCTCGAGAGCGCGTTACGATGGTTGCGGTTCTGCTTTCCCCTCACCCCATGTAGACGCGCAGACGATATCCGCGTCGCGACGAAAGGGGGTGCGCAGAGCCGGGTCGCGGGCCCGGGCGCGAACCTCAGTCGTGCGCCGGCGCCGGGAAGCCGCGCTTCCGCATCAGCGCCGCGATGCCGGGGTCCTTGCCGCGGAAGGCGCGGTAGGCCTGCGCCGGATCGACCGTGTTGCCCGCCTGGAATACGTTCTTGGAGAGTCGCGAGGCGACGGCGCGGTCGTAGGCCCCGCCGGCTTCGGTGAAGGCCTCGTACGCGTCGGCCGTGAGCGTGTCGGCCCAGAGATAGCTGTAGTAGCCCGCGGAGTAGCTGTCGCCCGCGAAGACGTGGCTGAGCTGCGGCGTGCGATGCCGCATGACGATCTGCGCCGGCATGCGCAGGGCGGCCAGCGTCTCCCGCTCGAAGGCGTCGGGGTCGATCTTGGTCGAGCCGGCGAGGTGGAGCTTCATGTCGATCAGCGCCGTGGCCAGGTATTCGACGGTGTCGAAGCCCTCGTTGAACTTGCTGGCGCGCTCGATCTTCTCGACCAGCGCCTGCGGGATGGGCTGGCCCGTCTCGTGGTGCAGGGCGAAGCGGCTCAGCACTTCGGGGGTCGAGAGCCAGTGCTCGAGCAGCTGGGAGGGGAACTCGACGTAGTCGCGAGCCACCGAGGTGCCGGCGAGGGAGGGGTAGGTCACGCTGGAAGAGAGGCCGTGCAGCGCGTGCCCGAACTCGTGAAACAGCGTCACCGCGTCGTCCCAGCTCACGAGCAGTGGCTCGCCCGCGCGCGGCTTGACGAAGTTGGCGTTGTTCGAGACGATCGCCGACACCTCGCCGCGGAAGCGCTCTTGATCTCTGTAGCTGCTCATCCACGCGCCCGATTGCTTTCCGGGGCGCGCGAACGGGTCGAAGTACCAGAGCCCCACGTGCTGCTGCGTGCGCCGGTTCTTCACCTCCCAAACGCTCACGTCGGGGTGATACACGGGCAGGCCCGACACGGGCACGAACTCGAAGTCGAACAGCTCGCCCGCTACCCAGAACAGCCCGTCGCGCAGCTTGTCGAGCTGGAGGTAGGGCTTGAGCTCGTTCTCGTCGAGGTCGTACTTAGCCTTCCGCACCTTCTCGGCGTAATAGCGGTAGTCCCACGGGGCGATCGCGAACTCCTTGCCCTCGCGCTTCACGATGGCCTGCATGTCGGCCACCTCTTCCTGCACGCGCGAGAGGGCGGGCTTCCACACCGCCTCCATCAGCTGGAGCGTCGCCTCGGGCGTCTTCGCCATCGAATCTTGCAGGCGCCAGTGCGCGTGCGTCGCGTAGCCGAGCAGCTTGGCGCGCTCGGCGCGCAGCTGGAGGATTTCGCTGATGATGGCGTTGTTGTCGTGCTGGCCGCCGTTGTCGCCGCGGCCCACGAAGTTGCGCCACACCTTCTCGCGCAGATCGCGGCGGGCCGAGAAGCTCAGGAAGGGCTCGACCGCCGAGCGCGTGTTGGTGATCACCCATTTGCCGGGCAGCTTGCGCTCCTCGGCGGCGGCAGCGGCGCTCGCGCGCACGGAGTCGGGCAGGCCCTCCAGATCGGCCTCGTTCTCGATGACGACGGTGTAGGTCTCCTCGTCGCTCAGCACGTTCTGGCTGAAGTTGGTGAAGAGCGAGGCGAGGCGCTGGTTGATTTCGGCCAGCCGCGCCTTCTCGGGCGGCGCGAGCTTGGCGCCCGCGAGCACGAGGTCGTTGTACTGGTGCCAGACGAGGCGCTGTTGTTCTGGCTCGAGCGAGCCCTTCTCTTTGCTCTCGTAGACGGCGGCGATGCGAAGGAACAACTTCTCGTTCTGGACGATCTCGTCACGAAACGCCGCGAGCCGCGGCGCCATCTCGCGCTCGACCGCCTGAAACTCGGGGCCGTTGAGCGCCGACTCCCACACGTGGTACACGGTGCCTACACGCTGCAGCAGGCGGCCCGTGCTCTCGAAGGCGGCGCAGGTGTTCTCGAATGTCGGCGGCGCCGCGTCGCTCGTGAGCCGCTCGAGATCCGCGCGGCTCTCTGCCATGGCCTTCTCCAGCGCGGGCTCGAAATCCTGCACGCGCACGCCGGCGAACCCCGGCACTCCCCCGTAGGGGCCCTGCCACGGGGCGAGCAGCGGATTGTCGGCGTTCGTGTCCTGGGAGGCAGCAGCGTTCATCGGGTTCGGTTCCTGGTGCTGGGCGGCGGCGCAGGCGGGGAGCGCGAGCAGCAGAGCCCAGCGCGCGGCGGCAACACTCTTGGCATTTTTCATTGGCGTGTGTCCGGGCAGTCTAGCCCGCTCGGATGCCGCTGTCTGGCTCGTCACGCGGGTCGCCCCTCGTCGGTGTCGGGCCTACGTCTCGAAGGCCCTGCCCGAGGCTGCGTTCAGAGCAACAGTCGGTCGCGGGCCTCGGCGAGCGTGCCCAGCCCGGGGCCCTCGACCACGCGGGCCGCGGCCAGCGCCGCGCGCCGCGCTGCCTCCAGCGGTTCGTAACCCGCCCACGAGGCCAGGCCGAAAATCAGGGCGAAAACGTCGCCGGCGCCGGTCGGGTCGACCTGGCGCGCGGGCTCGGCCGCTACCCAGCCCGCCCCGCCGCCCCACGCGATGCGGGCCCCGCGCCGCCCGCGCGTCATGGCCACTCGCACCCCCGCGCCGCAGAGCTCGTGCAACAGCGCCGCCCCGCCGGGATGGTCGGACGCGGAGAAGCTGACGGCGCGCAGGGAGGGTGGAACACGGCAGCCCGCCGGCAGCCGCCGCGGCCGCACCAGCCGCCTCGGCACGGGGTCGCGCAGCCAGCCCTGGATGCAGCCGATCGCGTAGGCCCCGCCGAGCCCCTCGAGCAAGGCCTCGTCGATCTCGCCGGCGACGGGGCCGAGATACACCACCTCCGCCGCGCGCCACGCCTCGGGAATGTCGGATGCGACGAGCGGTCGTGCTCGCTCGACCAGCGACAGCTGGCGCCGCGCGGCCACGTATTCGTGCCCGAAGGTGGTGATGCGATCCGAGCTCGCGACCGCCAGCTCGAGCCCCGGCAGACGCCGGAGCTCGTCGAGCTCCGGCGCGGCGTCGGGCGCCACGGTGACCAGCTTCGTCTCGATGCCGAGCAACGCCGCCGCGCGAGCCGCAAAGGCCGCGGCACCGCCCAGGCGCGGGGGCGACGCCGCGCCAAACAGGTCGCGGGTGACGTGGCCCAGGATCAGCAGGGTGGGGCGGCGGCTCACCCCGCGACGCTAGATCGGCGTGCGCCGCGAGAGCTAGGGCGTGGCGCGCTCCAGCAGGGCTTTCAGCGTCTCGAGGTCGCGCGCGATGGCAGCGCCATCGGCCTCGAACTCTGCCGCCGACACGCTCGGTAGCCGGAACAGCGCAAATACGATGTCGCTGCCCGAGCCGTTCGGGATCACGCGCAGCGCGTTGTGAACGCTGAGGCCCGAATCGAGCGTCACGTCGTGATCGAGCACGCCGAGCGCGTTCGGCGGTGCGAATCGGATCTTGACCCGACCCATCGGCGCCTGGGCGTGCCATTCTTCGCCGACACGCTCGAGCGAGCCGGCGAGGCCTGCTGCCCACTGGGGCAAGTTTCGCGGATCGGAGACGAAGCGATACACCTCCTCGGGAGTGCGGCGGATCGACCGCGCGATGTAGCGGCTTTCCATGAGTGACATGTGACCTCCGAGGGCAAGCTGCCCCCGGCCGCGACATGCCGCCGGGGCGCCCACCTCTTCTCGACTTGGGGCGCCCCGCCGGGTTTCGCTTGGACAAATGGAACCAGGAAGGGCCCCGGCAGCCCCCGGTGGTCAGAGGACGGCTCCCAGCGGGGCAGCTTGCCTCGGTGCTGCCCCTGAGAGCCGATGGCGCAACCCTGCATGGAACAACGCCGCCGGGGGCCAACGCGGGCGAGCGCGCGCCTGACTCAGCTCGCGCGCCCGATGCCGCGAGCTTCGATCAGAAGGTGACGCCCTCCGGGAAAGCCAACGTCAGCGTGAGCTCGCACATCTCGTTGCGCGTGCCCCAGCCCGGCACCACCGGCGCCGTGTCGCTCGACGTGTCGTACTCGCAGCTGACGCGGATCTGCGAGTTCGAGTCGAGGATCGGCGGCTCGACATAGTCGTACTGGAGCTGCCAGTTGAAATCCCACCGGTTGATGCGACCCCGGCATTCGAACACATCGTCGCGACCGTACTCCACCGTGTATTTGCGCCCGCGCTCGTGCATGTGTGGCGACACCGACAGCACCTCGACCGGAACGCCCTCCGGCAAGCCGAACTCGGCGCCCGTCATCGTCCAGCTGTACTTGGCCGCGGGATCACCCGGCGGCAGCACGTCTGGCGGCGTGTTGCCGAGCGTACTGAGGAAGGCGTCGTTGAGCAGCACCACGGCCTGGCGCCGGACGCTGTTGGCGAGCTGCAGCCGTACCCGTGTGCGATCGGACTGGTCGCGCACCTCGGGGCGCGCCAGGTTGTAGTGCACCTGCACGACGAGCTGCCGATCGGGCCGCACGCGCACGCCGATGCCCTCGGGGAAGGTGTACGGCTTGACGCCAGGCACCCACCCACCCGGCACGCTCTCGATCCGAACGCCTTCGCCGGAGCCTCCGAAGCAGTGCCAGCCCTCGCGGCTCGGATCTGCCTCTTGCTCGCGCAGCCGCGCGATCGCCTGCGTGTTGTCGAGCCCTTCGATCTCGGAGGGAGCGTTGGGGTCGACCACCATCGCGATCACGTGGTGCACAATATTGGTGTTGCCTGGTATCACCTCGTAGCCCGTCACGAATGACTCTTCGGTGAGCCCCATGTCGACCGTGAAGCAGCGATACTCATCGAACTGCGCGATCGCGCTGCCCTCGATCTTCGGAAAGAACTCGGGCGTGAACACATCGAGCGCTTCGGGTAGAGAGGGCGGGGTGGGCGGCGTCATCTCCGCCGGGGTGCCGAGGAGCCGCTCGCCGCGCGCCCACTCGCCGATCGTCGCGATCTCCGCGTCGGTGAGCGCGGCGCCGTCGTCGAACTCGCCGCACTCGCCGCTCACGTCCATGAGATAGGGCGGCATGATGCGGTTCGCAGTGTAGTCAGCGATGAGGCTCGCGCGCCGCTCGGCGTCTTCGAAGTTGTCGAGCGGGAAGGGCGCGATGCCGCCCGTCTGATGACACGCCGCGCACTTCTCGTTCATGATCGGCGCGACGTGCTGCCAGAAAGTAGGCTCCGTCGATTCGGTCACCTCGTTTGCGTCGTCTGCGGGCAGCGAGGTCGCGTCGTCCCCTCCGCACGCAAGGGCGCAAGCGCTCACCAGCAACAACAGGCCCCAATGATGATCATTCGGCGGCCACTTCATAGACAGGGTCATCGGCAACACTCCTTCGGCGCTATCACGCCATCCCCGGATGGACGCTTCCAGCGGGTCGACGGCGCGTAAATTAACGCAATCTTCAGCGAGTTGAGATCATATCCGGCACATTTCTCATAACGTCGTCGCATTTTTCCCGACGGTCGCGTGAATACCGATGAGAGCGACACGCATCCATCGCGGCCGTCGTGTTTCGCCGAAGCCGGGCGTCGCCACTTACCCCATGGTGCACCGACGTCAGCTGCCGACGCCTGCTTTACGCCCGTTAATGGCGGCGCCACGCCGTGGCGCCACATAGCGTGAACGCGTCCCCGTCATGGTTTGGTCATGACGACGCGCCTGTGGGCGCGGTGCGCGTCCGGCCTCGAGCAAAAGCAAGCTCGGCTTCCAGCGTGGCGAACGACAGCGTCGTGGCGATCGCCTCTTCGAGATGATGAATTCGGTTCATGGTTCCATGAATCGGTGTCCCTGGATTCATGATGGGCCACGGCCGATACTGCTCCCGTGGCGGCCCACCCCGACACCTTTGAGGAGCAAACGTATGAACACCGATCTCGTGAACACAATGCGGAGTCGTCTGATGAAGCCCCCAGCGTCCCTCCGAAGCGCTCCGCAATCCGCGGCTTTCGAGTGCGAGGAGGCCGTCTGATGGAACGCCTCACCCTCTCCCTCACGTGGGCCACCGCCCTCGGCTCCGCGCTCATGGCCGGCGTCTTCTTCGCCTTCTCCTCGTTCGTGATGCCGGCTCTCGGGCAGCTGCCCGCGGCGCAGGGCATCCTCGCGATGCAAGCCATCAACCGCACCGCGCTGCAGAAGCCGTTCCTGCTCACGTTCGTGGCGACGGGCCTGGTGTGTTTCGTGCTCGCGGTCCTCTCGGTGGCCAGCTGGGCCGACGTTCGCGCCCGGTATCGCTTCGCGGCTTGCCTCTGCTTCCTGGTCGGCACCTTCCTCGTCACGCGCGCCGCCAACGTGCCGCGCAACGAGGCGATCGCCGCGCTCGACCCGAACAGCGCGCAGGCCGCTGCGCAGTGGGCCAGCTATCTCTCGGAGTGGACGGCCTGGAATCATGTGCGCACCGTTGCCGCGCTGGTGGCGCTCGTGCTCGCGATGCTGGCGCGTTGAAGCGCCGTTCGGGTCGGCAGGGGCGCGTGTTCTGGGCGTCCGCGAGCACGAGCACGGGGCGACGCGCTCCCGGTCGCTTCGGCGCGAGAATGGGGCTAGGCTCTTCGGAGGATGTCGAAACGAGCCTTTCGCCTCGCCGCTCTGACGCCCTCCCTCGCGATTTCGCTCGCGACGCTCCTCAGCGTGCTTGCCGCGTCGTGGCACGGGGCGGCGCTCGCCGAAACCCCGGCGCCCGCCGCGCCGTCGCCGCCCGCCAAGCCATTGCCTCCTGCCAAGGGCCAACCGGAGAAGGCCCCGCCGCTGCCCGCGCCGCCCGCCGCTGCGGGCTCAGGCGGAGGGAAGGGGGGCCTGAGCCGCCGCGAAGCCTGGAACCAACCCTTCGCTCCGTTCCGGTTGCTCGGCAACATCCACTACGTGGGGGCCGGCGTCAGCTCGTTCCTGATCGCCACCCCCGAGGGCGCCATCCTGCTCGACGGCGGCTTGCCCGAGACCGCGCCGCTCATCGAGAAGAGCATCGCCGAGCTGGGCTTTCGCGTGGGCGACGTGAAGTTCCTCATCAACAGCCACGCCCATTACGATCACGCCGGCGGCCTCGCCGCGCTGAAGAAGGCGTCACGGGCCAAGCTCGTGGCCAGCCGGGGCGACGCGCCCGCGCTGCGGCTCGGCAACCCCGATCAACCCGCCGTCGGCGTCGATCGCGTCGTCAACGACGGTGACACCGTCGAGCTCGGCGGCACCGTGCTCACCGCACGCGTCACGCCCGGGCACACCCCCGGCTGCACCACGTGGACGACGACCGTCACCGACGCCGGTAAGGCTTACCGCGTCGTGTTCTACTGCAGCACCTCGGTCGTCGATCGACTGGTTGGAAACACGGGCTATCCGTCGATCGTCGCCGACTACGAGCGCAGCTTCCCGATCTTGCGCGCGCTGCCGGCGGACGTCTTCCTCGGCCCGCATCCCGAGTTCTTCGGGCTGGCCGAGAAGCGCGAGCGCATGAAGGGCAGCGGCCCCAACCCCTTCATCGACGCGGGTGAGCTGCGCCGCTACGTGGATCAATCCGAGCAGAAGTTCCGCGAAGTGCTGGAGCGCGAGCGGCGCGAGAGCGCTGGCGCAGCGACGCCGCCGAAGCCGCCCGCCGCGCCATGACCGTTCGCGACGCGCCCCGCTGCGTCGTCATCGCTGTCGCGCTCGCCGGGCTCGGCGCCGCTTGCCGGGTATCGAACGTCGGCACCGGTCCGTCGGCGCTCGTCTTCGGCGCCACGGCGGTGGCCGCCACGGCGGTGTATCGCCAGGCCACGGGCGGCTGCTGGGCAGCGTGCAACGCGGGCTGGGTGTGCAACACCGAGACGGGGCGCTGCGAGCCCGAAGCGCGCGAGCGGCGGCACCGACTGCGTCGAACGGGGGACGCGGGCGAGGACGGCGCCGAAGCGAGCCCCGGGCAGGCGAGCCCTACCGACGCGGGAGCGCCCGCGGAAGCCAACAGCTCGAGCGCCGATGCGGGCAGAAGCCCGGCCGGCACTGCCAGTTCGACCTGCAGCAGGTGACCCTCGATCACATCGACTTCGTGCTGGCCGGCGCGGCCGCCGCGCCCTAGCTCCCTCCGGAGCGCTCCCGAGAGCGCGTCCCCCGGGGGCTCTGCTTCCAGAGCCCTGCTTCGAGAGCGCCCGCGCCAGCACCCTTCTCCAGAGCACTCGCGCTTCCCCGAGCGGGGCTGCGGCGGCCGCGCCAGACTGACAGCGCCCCCTACCGGTAGAGATGCTCGAGGCGCACCGAGATGAGCGTGTTGCCAGAGCGCCTACCGCCGATGGCAAACTTGTAGTTGCCGCCCGACACCAGGGTCGCCGGAGCCGTCACGCTCAGGTCGCAGCCCAGCGCCTGGCCTTGCCACACCCCATTCTCGTTCGACGCCCCCCGCAAGGTGGTGCCCGTCCAGACGTAAAACCGGAGCTCGGTGGCTTCGCAGTCGAGTTCGTTGGAGGGCAAGTTGACGGGCTCGAGCTTGGGATTCCGCAGCGCATTGAGCCCGCTGTTGTAGGACTGGATCGCGAACATGTAAGAGTCTCCCTGGCAGCCCTGCGCTTGCATCGTCGTGGTCGCCGTGAATGCGGTGGCGCGACCGGTAAACGTGCGCTGGACCGGGCCCGAGCTACCGCAGCCCGCACTGAGAGCTTGCTGGAGCGAACCGAGCTCGTCGATGTCGGGCTCGGCGGCATCGAGCTCGGCGGCATCGAGCTCGGCCATGTCTGTCGCCGTCACGTCGGCCCGATCGGGCCAGTCGGGCTCGCCCCCTTCGGAGCCGGTCGTGTCGATGCCAGCTCCGCACGCTACCAGCGCGCAGGACAGGAGAGACCCGAAGCACGCGCGGCGCAAGCGGCGCGCGTCTCGGGAACGAGAGCCCAGCGCGGTCGCCGTCGCGACCACTCGACTCGACATCGATCGCATGTCTGCTTCCTTTCTCGGTTGCGACGGCCGCGAGGGCGTCGCGCAGAGCAGCGTCCGCGGCGCATCGCCGCGGCGCAGCCTGAAGACCGACCTTTACGCGCGCGGGAGCGCGCGGAGTTGACCCGAAGAAACACCCTGGCGTGCACGTTGCCCGCGCGGGAGTAACCAGAAGAACCACCGTGCGCGCACGTTGCCCGCGCGGAGTTGACCTGAAGAAACACCCGCGCGCGCACGTTGCCCGCGCGGGAGTCGACCCGAAGAGCCGTCCCGGGCGCGCAGCGGCGCGTCGAGGTGGCTGACAACCACACACGTCGCGCAGCACGCGCGTCACCGCGAAGGCGTCTGGTGCCGCGGAGTTGCCTCGTTAGGGGCCACTCTCGCGGCGGTGCTCGGCGTCGTGACCGCTCGAGCCGAGGCTCGGGCGGGTTGCATGCCGACGGGATCTGCGAAGACCCTCGTCGTGCCGCCCTTCGTCAGCCGACGCTCGAAACTGTCGAGCTTCGGATCCAGCGAGGGGCGCCGTTATTCAAGTAGCGACGTTCATATGGCGGCATTCATGCGGCGGCCAAGGCGGAGATCGGAGAGGCTAAAACCGATATCTCCAGCGCGGGGGAGTGCCGGGAGCACCGCATCGGGTGTCTCCCCCGCTGGAATTGTTGTTACATGCGCTCGCACCTCCCGCAACCGAGCGCGCCTTCAAAGCGGTGCAACGACGCCGATTGTCCTCGACAACGCCGTTGGCAGGACGGTCTCCGTCGCATCGCCCGCGCAGCCCTCCGGGGGCGCGCGACGGCGCTCAGCGGCCGCGCACCTCGAGCACGACGCCGCGATCGTCGAGCAGCACGCCCATCGCCGCGCGCAGCGCCGTGGCCGCCTTCCGGTGCTGCACCAGCGCCGCGAGCTCCGACAGGCGCGCGCCCGCGAGGTCGTTCTGGCGCTGGGCGATGTAGAAGTTGTCGGAGGTGCCGTTCAGGAAGCGGCGCTGCTCGGCGTCGAGGCTGCGCTCGGCGAGGCTGCGAAACTTTCCTGCCGCTCGCACCGAGCGCTCCGCCGTCTCCAGGCTGCGCAGCGCCGCGCGCAGCTCGAGCCTCAGCGCGAGCTCCTGCGCTTGGCGGTCGGTGTGCGCCGCTTGCCGCCCGAGCTCGCGCGCCTCCAGCGCTGCCGAGGCGGCCTCGTTGAACGGCGTCCAGCTGAAGTTCACTCCGGCGCTCCACACGCGCGCATCGTTTGATGACAGCTGGTCGACCGTGTCGCCATATCCCGGGCGTTGGCCCAGCACGCCGTACGAGACGCTGGCGTCGAGCCCCGGCAAGCGGTTCGCCTTGGCGACGCGCACGTCGAGCTCGGCGCGCTTCACGTCGAGATCGCGCTGTGCCAGCTCTGGACGGTGCTCGAGCGCCTGGGCCAGCGCGGGCTCGAAGCCGATGCTGAAGCGGTCGAACGCGGGCTTGTCGCGTGGCAAGAGCGGCCGCGCCCATTCGTCTCGCGGCAGGTTGAGCAAGAACCTCAGCTGATCCATCGCCTGGGCGCCGACGTTCTGGGCGCGTACCAGCTCGAGCTCGCGCTGGGCGAGGGCGCCCTCGGCGTTGATCAGATCGGAGGGCGGGCGCACGCCCGAGTCGATCTGGCGCCGCGTGAGCGAGAGCTGTTGCTCGGCGAGCTGCACGGCGCCCTGCTGCACCTCGTAGCTCTTCAGCGCCTGGAACAGATCCCAGTAGGCCTGCTCGGTGTCGCGCACCAAGGTGAGCAGCACGGCCTGCACGTCTTTCTGGGCGCGCTCGGAGGCGAGCTCGGCGCGCAGCACCTCGGCGCGTGGAATGTCGGTGTCGAACGCGAAGCCGCGGAGGAGCGGCTGGGTGAGCCGAAGCTCGAGCACGGAGCGGTACAGGAGCGGCAGCACCGCGCTGTTGAGCGAGCTCTCGGTGCGCACGTTGGTGAAGTCGAGCTGCAGCGTCGTGCCGAGGCCGGTGCGCTGCTGATACCCGGCCCGCCACTCGTCGGTGTTGAACTCGAACAGCACGTTCGGGTCTGTGCCCTCGAGGATGGTGGACGGCGGTGTGCGGGCGGCGCGATGGGTATAGCCGGCGACCAGCGCGGGCTCGAAGAAGCCGCGCGCCGCGTCGACCCCGGCCCGCGCGATGCCGAGCTGGGTCTTCGCCAGCACGATGCCCAGGTTGTTGCGCGCCGCGAGCTGGATCGCGTCGGCGACGCTCAACGTGAGCACTGGCGATTCGCTGGCGCCCGGTGGCAGCGCCGGCGGCTCGAGGATGAAATCGGGCGGCTGATACGCGCCGGCGTCGGCCTGCACCGCGGCCGGAAGCTGCGCCTGGGCTCCGCCATCGGTGCCCGCCCGGGGCTGTGCAGTTGCCGGAGGCTGCGAAGGCGCGCCGGGCTGCGCGTGCACCGGAGCGGAGAGGAAAAAGAGCGCGGCGCAGCCCGCCCGCGTGAAGGCGCCAAGGTTGCGTTTCATATCATTCGTAGCGCAAGGCTTCGATCGGGTTGAGGCTCGCCGCGCGGATCGCCGGGAAGAGCCCCGAGAGCAAGCCGACCAGTACGGAGACGCCGGTGGACAGCAGCACCGAGCTGACCGTGACGACGGTGGGCCAGCCCGCGTACGCGGCCACGATCTGCGCGATGATGACGCCGACCACCACCCCGGCGGCGCCGCCGATGACGGAGATGGTGAACGACGTCACCAGGAACTGAAAGCGAATGTCGCGGCGCCGCGCGCCGACGGCGCGCCGGATGCCGATCTCGCGCGTGAGCTCGAGCACCGAGGCGAGCATGATGTTCATGATGCCGATGCCGCCCACCAGCAGCGAGATGCTGGCGATGCAGCCCATCACCAGGTTGAAGAGAGCTTGAGTCTTCTGGTTCTGCTCGAGCAGCGCCTCCGGCACGATGATCTCGTAGTCGCTCTGCCCGCCGTGCAGGCGGCGCAGCAGGCCGTCGATCGCCACGGCAGTCACGCTCGAGTCGATGCCCGGCTCGAGCTGAACCAAGATCTCGTACAGCGGCGCCGCCTTCGGGTCGTGCTCGAACTTGCGCAGCGCCGTGGTGAGCGGCAGCTGGATCTCGCGCGCCGTCGAGCTCACCGCCACCCCCTGCACGCTGGCGGAGCCCATCGACTCGGGCGCGAGCACCCCGATCACTTCGCACCACACGTCGTTCACCTTCGCCACCTGCCCGAGCGCGCGGTTCACCCCGAACAGCTCACGCCGCGCGGCGGCGCCGAGCACGCACACCTGAGCGTGAGTGCGCTCTTCGCTGGCGAGGAAGAAGCGCCCCTCGTCGAGCACGACGGGCACCACCTCGCGCTGCTCGGTGGAGACACCGTAGACGGTCGCCTCGGCCTTGCCCCACGCCGAGCGCACCGCGAAAGGGCGGATCTGCACCCGCGGCAGCACGCGCGTGGCGCCCGTCACCGCCTCGCGGATGGCCTCCACGTCGCGCAGCGACACGCCGATCGACTTCTTGCGCACCTCTTCGACGTCGACGGACTTCAGCTCCTTGGCGCGCACCACCACGTTGCGCAGGCCCATGCGGTCGATGATGGCCAGCGCCTGGCGCTCGGCGCCCGCTCCGATCGAGAGCATGGCGATCACGGCGCCGACGCCGAACATCATGCCCAGCATCGTCAGCGCCGAGCGCAGCTTGTGCGAGCCGAGGTTGTCGAGCGCCGAGCGCAGCGCCTCGCTGAAGGGCATGGAAGATGCACTCATGGCGAGCCTCCCCGCTCAGCGCGGGCGCGCGGCCTCTCCGCCCTTGGGTTGCCGTTTGGAGTCATCGCTGCCGGCCCGGTCTTCGCCGGCGTTCTCGGGGTCGGCGCTGGCGTTCGGGTCGGCGAGGGCGATGTGGTCGCCCGCGTTCAGGCCCGAGGTGACCACCACTCGCCCGGGCGTGGTCGC
>Ga0247763_1000155_pt1 | contig 35233 bp, 27 predicted proteins | sample UWRJL141409B4_FD_179926 | JGI IMG/M metagenome (GOLD analysis project Ga0247763, IMG submission 179926) | Plant litter microbial communities from Arlington Agricultural Research Station in Wisconsin, United States - UWRJ-L141-409B-4 | ecosystem: Environmental > Terrestrial > Plant litter >... | reverse complement strand
AGCACAAAGCACAGCAGTGAAAGCACAATCAGAGCGCGTCGCGCTGCGCGACAAGAAGCGCGGTGGACCGCGCGGAGCGCCAAGGCCCGTGCGCCAACCACTCCCTTCGCTCCCGTTCACCGCCCAGGACCCTCGGAGCACCCCCTGGGGCCTCTCGAGGGAGCGAGGGGAGTGGTTGACGCACGGGCCCGAGCGAACGCCACCTCACAGCCCTGCTCGAGCACAAAGCACAGCAGTGAAAGCACAATCAGAGCGCGTCGCGCTGCGCGACAAGAAGCGCGGTGGACCGCGCGGAGCGCCAAGGCCCGTGCGCCAACCACTCCCTTCGCTCCCGTACACCGCCCAGGACCCTCCGAAAACCCTTGGCCCCTTGGCCCCTTCCTCCCTCAATCCGGTCGTCGCCGACGCCGTCGCCAGCGCGCGACACCCGGCGCTCCGGCGTGTGCGACGCGGAAGCCCTGCCAGCGGCGAGTGCTCACGTTGCGCCCGGCGAGCATCGGGCGGATGAACAGGAGCCCCGCGACGAATCCCCCGAGATGCGCGAACACCGCCACGCCTCCCGTCACCGTGTCTCCCAGCGAGCCGAACGCCTGCAGCAGGTTCACGAAGAAGAACTCACCCGCCACCGCCCAGGCCGGCACCACCGGCAACAGGCCGATGAAGAAGATGAGCGGCGTGAGGTTCAGCATCACGATCGGCGCTCGCGGGAACAAGAGCAGGTAGCCGCCCACCACCCCCGCGATCGCTCCGGAGGCGCCCACCATGGGAACGGGGCTCTGCAGGTCGATACCGATCTGCGTCAGGGCGGCGAGGGCCCCGCACAGCAGGTAGAAGCCGAGGTACTTCGCGTGCCCCAGCATGTCTTCCAGGTTGTCACCGAAGATGTGCAGGAACAGCATGTTCGAGGCCAGGTGCCCCCAGCCGCCGTGCATGAACATGCTGGTGAGGATGGTGAACGCCTCGCCCGCTGGATCGGCCAGGATACGCGTCGCCACGAGGCCGTAGCCGGGCACGATCCACCACTGTCCCCCCGCGATGCTCGGCCAGGTATAGAGAAAGGCCGCGACGTTGAGCGCGATGAGGCCGTAGTTGACGATGGGGGCCCGCTCGGTCGGGTTCTCGTCGCGTAGTGGGAAGAACATCGGGCTCCGAGCGTCTCTGGTCCGCCTCACCAGATAACGACTCGCCCCGCGAGTCAAGCCAGGGTCGCCGGCGGATCGCCCCCGCGCCGCTCGACCGTTTCTCGGAGACGGGAGGGGTCTCGACACAGGAGGGGGGCGGCGGCGTAGGCATTGCGCTGTCGGGGGTCGGCGGGCGTGGCCCTCCGCGGCAGACCAGCGCAGCTGTCGGAGACCAGCGCCGCCGCCGCATGGGCGTGGCCCAGCGCTTTCGGCGCGCGCGGGAGAGCGCGGGTCTGGCTTGAGGGGCGGCGCTGTCGGGACTACTGTTCGAGCGTTGAGCGCTCTTCCCAATTCGTCGGTCTCTCTCGCGTTCGGCTGCGACCGGTTGCTGCGCGCCGTGGGCGCCGCCGCTGCCGCCCTCCGCGGCGGGGCGCTGCTCGCCGCACTGGCCAGCACAGCCATCGCCGTCTCGGCCTGCTCCACCACCCATTTCGACGGTCAGGTGTTTCGCAAGGGTGACGTCGCGTTTCGGCTCGAGCGCTTGCCGCCGACGTGGCGCCACATCGAGATCAGCGACACGGCCCTCGCGTTTCGCGACGATGAAAACGCGGCGACGGTGGCCGTCAACGGCCGCTGCGGGAAAGACGCGGAGGATGTGCCGTTGCAATCGCTCACGCAGCACCTGTTCCTCCAGTTCACCGAGCGCCAGCTGCAAGACCAGGAGCTGCTGTCGCTCGACGGTCGCGAGGCGCTGCGCACCGAGATGACGGCCAAGCTCGACGGCGTGCAGAAATACTTCCACGTGGTGGTGCTCAAGAAAGACGGCTGCATCTACGACTTCCTGCAGATCGCCAACCAGCACCAAGAGAACGAGCCGTTCCTCGATTTCGTGCGCGGTTTCCAGAGCCTGAGCTGATGGTCTCGCAGGCGCCCCCCAGCAGCACGCACGGGTCCTCGCAGAGCGGGCCCCCGAGCGCACCGCGCGCGTCGTGGCGGGTGCCGCCTCCGCCAGCGCGCGTGCGCGCACTCAGCACGCTCACGGAGTTCTTTCGCCAGCTCGGCGAGGTGGCGACGCTGTTCGCCAACTGCGTCCGCGCGCTGTTTCGCAAGCCGTTCGAGGGCCGCGAGATCATCCGCCAGCTCGAGTCGCTCGGCGTGGCGTCGATGGGCATCGTCACCGTCACCAGCCTGTTCATCGGCATGGTGATGTCGACGCAGTTCGCGTTCGGCCTGCAGAAGTTCGGCGGCATGGAATACACCGGCCGCGTCGTGGCCCTCACCTTCGCGCGCGAGCTCGCGCCGACGCTCACGGCCGTGATCGTCGGCGGGCGCATCGGCGCCGGCATGACGGCGGAGCTCGGGGCCATGGCGGTGACAGAGCAGCTCGACGCGATCAGCGCGCTCGGCGCCGACCCGGTGAAGAAGCTGGTGTTGCCGCGCCTGATCGCGTCGATTTTCGTGCTGCCTATCGTCGGCACGTTCGCGCTCATCCTCGGGTTCACCGGCGCGATGGTGATCACCGACTCGCAGTTCGGCATCCCGGCGGCGTTCTTCTTTCAGAGCGCGCTCGATCAGCTGGTGCTGATGGACTACCTGATGGGCCTGGTGAAGACGCCCGCGTTCGGCGTGATCATCGCCCTGCTCGGCTGCCACTTCGGCATGCGCACGCGCGGCGGCACCGCCGGCGTGGGAAGCAGCACGACGAAGACGGTCGTGGCGATCTCGATCACCATCCTGATCGCCGACTTCTTCCTGACGAAGCTGGTGTTCGTCTTCTGGAACGTCTTCTAGGCGCGCTCGTCAGAGCATCGGCAGCACGAGGCTCAGGTCTGGGCCCTCGTTCTTCTCGCTGCCGTTGAAGGCGCCGACGAGGATGCCGATCCACACGCCGTCCTGGTCGAAGACCGGGCCGCCGCTGTTGCCGTGCCAGGCGACCGCGTCTGTCGCGTAGCCGTGCTCCCAGTAACGGCCCCAGCCCAGGTTGTCGAGCGTGGTTCCGGGATCGGCGGAGGTGACGTAGCCGGTCGTGTACTGGTGCTCGAGGAAGATGCTGGCGCCGACGCCGGGGTGGCCGACGACCACCACGAACGTGCCCACCTCGGGCTGCACGCCCATCTCGGGCACGAGGCCTCTGATGCTCTCGCCCGCCTCCGTCCAGTCCACCTCGAGCTCGGCCTGGTCGCGGTTGCCTTGCTGCTCGAAGCGAGTGGCCTTGCCGAGCAAGGTGATCGGAGCCTCCGAGAAGATGTCGCACGAGGTCATGTCTTCGATCACGTGCTCGGCCGTGATCACGGTGCCGTGTGCCGTCTTCGTGCCGCTGCCGAGGCGAAAGCTGCGGCCGTCTTCCGAGCACTGGACGATCACGAGCGCGTCCGCCATCTCGGCGATGCGACCGACCGCGTTCACCACGTCGACGCCGTCGTCGCCCGGCTCGCCGCGCAGGCCTTGCAGGCCCATCTCGCCGCGGTCGCCCGAGTCGCCCTTCTCGCCCCTGGCGCCCGGAGCGCCGTCGGCACCATCGGCGCCGGGGGCCCCGGTCTCGCCCGGTTGACCCTCAGGGCCCATCGGTCCCATCGGACCTTCGCACGCCGTAGCCGCGAGCAACACCGCGAGAACACCCACCCGACACGTCATCGTCGTTACACCCTCGGCTCCACGTGTTGTCGCGGAGTGCCTGGTTAAGACGGAAGCTCGCGTCCAACCTGAAGCAACCCGAGGGGTGCACTGCAGCGTTCGTGTTTCACTCATGAAAAATCCGCGATGAAACGCGGACTCGCGAGCAGCCAGAGCGCGCCCCGATCGGGGCGCTTCCGGGCGCCCGCGCAGCCGAGAGCGCTCGTGGTCGGCACACTCGCGCGCGAGCGTGTGCGTGCAGCGAGGCAACCCGCGCCGCTGAAGATGTGCGTGGGTTCGCGCGCCGCCAACGTGCGTGCAGCGACGTACCCACGCAACAGCGAGCGCAGCCCCACGGACGCGCGCTCGACCCGTGCACTCTTCCCGCGTCCACGGCGGAGGCGCAACCTGGACCAACGGCGCGACCGACCCGAACCCGCCCAACCCGAGCTCACGCCGCGGCAGGCTCACCCTCGGCAGGCTCACGCCTCGGGAGGCTCACCCTCGGGAGGCTCACGCCTCGGGCGCGCCTCGACAGGTGGCAGCGGTCGACGAGCGTCTGCGCCGCGTGGGCAGAACTTCGACAATGGTGAGATGGCGACCCAACGTGGGTCGCGCCCTCGTCGCGGCCTGGGCCCACTTCACCAGTGAAACAGCGCCGGAGAGAGCCAACACCCACCCGAACTCCGCTGGGGTTGGGGCGCTCGAGAGCCGCAGCGAGAGCCAACACCCACCCGAACTCCGCTGGGGTTGGGGCGCTCGAGAGCCAACACCCGCCCGAAGTCCGCTTGGGTTGGGCCGCAGCGAGAGCCAATGCCCACACGAACTCCGCTTGGGTTGGGGCGCCCAAGCGCTTTAGATAAAGGCCCGCCACACCCGCTCTCCACTACCGTTGCTCCCTTCCGGGCCTGGCGGGGTTTGCGGTGCGCTGTTGGCGGACCCGTGCGGACCATAGTCCTTCGCCTCCGCGGATGGGAACCGTTTCGGCCACGAATCGACGCTCGGGGTGCAGTTTGGCGCGCCAGCCGACCTCTGCTTGACCGATGATTTGCGCGGTCCAATCCTGATATGAGGTCCGCGCCGAAACTCACATCGAAGGCCCGTCGCGCACCCCTGGAGACCCGTGGCCCCTCATGATTACCTCAGGCCCACCATGGGCAGCCGCGCCTGGGCATGGAGCCGCTTCGTGCTCTCGGCGGCGGTCGTCTCGCTGGCGCTTCACCTCGCGCTGCGCGAGCCCTGGCTGGGCGTGGTGCTCGGGTTCCTGCTGGTCGCCTTCGGTCTGCCGCAGCTGCGCGCCCGCCAGCGCCTGCGCGAGCTGTTGAGCTCGGGAGACCTGAGGGCGATCCTCGACATCTGGAACGACGCGATCGAGACGCTGCCCCACCACCGCACCGTGGGGCCGCTGATCCGCGCGACGGCCCTCGCCGCACACGGCCTCACCGATCGCGCTCGTGGCGTGCTCGACCGAGCCGAGCGCGGGCTCGCCTGGGAGAACGCCATCGAGCACCGCCTCTTCCTCGAGACGCTGCTCGACGCCTTCGAAGGCCGGCGCAGCCAGGCGCTCGAGAAGGCCCGCGCGCTGCGCGCCCTGCCGATGCCCGCCTCACCCTGGGCCAAGAGTCGCGCCAGCGTGCTGCGCAGCGCCGCCGGCGCCCTCGCGCGCGCCTTCGCTCACTGCCCCGAGAAAGACGACGCCGACCGTCTGCTCGCCGCCGCCAAGCACCACCCGCTCGTGCACTGGGCGATGCGCTATGCGCTCGCCGTCGTCCACATCGACCAGGGCCGCCGCGACGAGGCGCACGATCTCGTCGCGAGCGCCCCCGAGTGGCCCGAAGGCAGCGCGTTCAACGCCTTCCAGGAAGAGATCCTCGAGCGCACCGAGCCGCGCCGTAGCCGCTAGCCCGGCTCACCCGGCTGCCTCGCAGCGCTCTCGTCAGCTGAAACGGTCGAGCCTCAATAGTGGAGCGACACCGGCAGGTCGCGGCACGGCCCCGGCAAGCCTCTCGAGCGCGCGAGCTGCAAGCGCAGCGCGGCCAGCGCCTTCGGGTCGCCTTCAGCGACGGGCTGGATGTCGGAGACGATGCCGGAGCTCATCACCTCGACCAGCACGTCGAGCTCGTGGCCCCAGGTGCCTGCCGGCACCCGCGTGAGCGCGGCGTGGTCCTCGAGCGTGCGTCGCGTCGCCTGGCAGTCGACGGCGGGCGGAGGTTGCTCCGGCGGACACGGCCCATAGGTGAGCTCCACGGTGTCCTGGGCGCCGAGCGCGACCGCCTGCGTCTCGCGCTCGCCTTCACCGGGAGGAATCAGCGTGACCGTCAGCTGTTCGGGGCGAGTGTCGTAGTGGAAGCTCACGTCGCCGTGGCGGCCCAGCATGTCGCGGCAGCGCTCGGGTTGCTCGGGCCGCGTGGGCCCGCACTCGGTGCTCCACAGCGTGGCTCCCACCGCTTCGGCCGTCACGATCACGCCGGTCAGCGCCGAACGATCCTGGCAAGAGACGATCGACATGGTGATCGCAGGCGCCCGCTCCAGCGCTTCGAGCGTGAGCCCGTGCTGCAGCAGCGCGAGGACGGTGGTCGAGCGGCTGACGACGGCGCCGTTCGGGAGCTTGGCCACGACGCTGAGCTTGGCGTCGTGCGCGAGGTGCTGCAGCGTGAGCTCGCACTGGCCGGAGCCGGAGGTGACACACGAGCCCTGCCCGAGCAGGTTCTCCACGGAGACCCGAGCCCCCGACACCGGATAGTGCACCTCGAGCCTGCCGGAGCCGCCGCGCTCGAGCATGCGTTCGACGGTGATGTGCGCGTCGCCCGTCTCCACCTGCAGCGGCGGCGACCCGGCGCTGATCCCCATCCGCTGCACGTACACGGCCCGACACCGCTGGATGGCCCCGCGCCGGATCGGGTCTGACAGCAGGCCCCTCGCGATGTCCGTCGAGCGCCTGCCGGCCACGTCCAGCTTGCCCTGCGTGACGATCTCCGCCTCGACGCTGAGATCGGTCACCGCGAGCCCCTTCTCGACGAGCGCCGCGTGCAAGCACTCGGCGGCGACGTCGCGTGGCGGCATCGTGAGCCGCATCACCACGAAACCGATCAGGCCGAGACAGCCGATCACGCTGATCCAATAGGGGAACTTCCAACCCGACGACGTCGACGCGGGCGGAGTGCTCGCGACGGTGGGGGCGCCTGAGCCGGGCGCAAACTCGTCGGACGGTGGCGAAGACCGAAGGTCGGGCATGCTTTCTCACGCTCCCTTTCGCGCGGGTCGGATCTCGACCCACTCCGTTCGCAGCTCGGAGCACTCCCCTGCAGTGCCCCCAGCATCGCGACGTCGGGAGCACGTACGCCGCGCCCCCCCTCGCTGACTTGACGGCGAGTCGCCCGTGGCAGTTCAGCGCCGCAGGGCAATTGGCTGCTCGTTCGTGCGTTTCGGCGGAGCGCTCGCTCCCGCAGACTGTTCCGAAAAAGAGGTGCCGACCGGCTGCTCGCCGCTCTTCGGCGCGCCCCCGCGCGCCGGGCGCCGGAGCTACCGCGCGCCTGCGGAACCCGTCAGAGCGGGATGTTCCCGTGCTTGCGCCGCGGGCCGTCGTCGCGCTTGCTCTCGAGCAACCTCAAGCACTCGGCGAGGCGGCGTCGCACTTGGCGGGGCGCGATCACCTCGTCGATGAAGCCGAGCTCGGCAGCCTTGAACGGGCTCGCGAACTGGGCGCGGTAGTCAGCGATGAGCTGCTCGCGGCGAGCTTCAGGATCTTTCGCCTCGGCGATGACCTGGCGATGCATGATGTTGACCGCGCCGGCGGGGCCCATCACGGCGATCTCGGCGGCGGGGAAGGCGAGGTTCACGTCGGCGCCGATGTGCTTGCTGCTCATCACGTCGTAGGCGCCGCCGTAGGCCTTGCGCGTGATGACGGTGAGCTTGGGAACCGTGGCCTCCGAGAAGGCGTAGAGCAACTTGGCGCCGTGCAGGATGATGCCGTTGTGCTCCTGATCGACGCCGGGGAGGAAACCGGGCACGTCGACGAAGCTCAAGATCGGGATGTTGAAGGCGTCGCAGAAGCGCACGAAGCGCGCGGCCTTGATGCTGGCGTCGATGTCGAGCACGCCGGCGAGCACCGCCGGCTGGTTGGCGACGACGCCGACCGAGCGCCCCGCGAGCCTGCCGAAGCCGGTGATGATGTTCTTGGCGTAGGCGGCGTGCACCTCGAAGAACGAGTCTCGATCGAGCACCGCGAGCAGGAGCTTGGCCATGTCATACGGCTTGTTGCTCTCGGCGGGGATGAGCGTGTCGAGCTCGGGCACCTCGCGACTCGCCGGGTCGCTGGCGGGCGCGAGCGGCGGATCGTCGAGGTTGTTGGGTGGCAGGTAGCCGAGCAGGCGGCGCACGCTGGCGAGGCAGCTCGCGTCATCAGGCGAGGTGAAGTGGGCGACCCCGCTCTTCCTGGCGTGGGCGGAGGCGCCGCCGAGCTGCTCCTTGCTCACCTCTTCGTGGGTGACGGCGCGGATCACGTCGGGGCCCGTGATGAACATGTAGCTCGTGTCTTCCACCATGAAGACGAAGTCGGTGATGGCGGGCGAATACACGGCGCCGCCCGCGCACGGGCCCATGATGCAGCTGATCTGCGGGACCACGCCGCTCGCGCGCACGTTGCGGTGGAAGATGTCGGCGTAGCCGGCGAGCGACTGCACGCCCTCCTGGATGCGCGCGCCGCCCGAGTCGCTCAGGCCGATGATGGGCGCTCCGATCTTGAGCGCCAGGTCCATCACCTTGACGATCTTGGAGGCGTGGGCTGCGCCGAGCGAGCCGCCGAAGACGGTGAAGTCTTGCGCGAACACGCAGACCTTGCGGCCGTCGATCTCGCCGCTGCCGACGACCACGCCGTCGCCGACGGCGGGCTTCTTGCCGCCTTCACCAAAGGCGGGGTCGTTGCCGAGCTGGCTGCGCACGAGCCGGTCGAGCTCGATGAAGCTGCCCGGGTCGAGCAAGAGCTCGAGCCGCTCGCGCGCAGTGAGCTTGCCCGCGGCGTGTTGCTTGGCGACCCGCTCCGGGCCGCCGCCGGCGAGAGCCTCTCGATCGAGCTCGGTCAAACGCTGTGTCATGGAGAAAGCCGCCCGCCATCTGTCTGAGAAACAGCCTCGAGGCCATCGATACCGACGCCACCATTCGCCGGAGGATCGACATAGTCGACCTCCACGTCGCGGTGGGTGCGAAAACGGGTAACCCCCGGCGCGCGCGAGACGACATAGTCCGGCTGCACCGGAACTTTGCCGAGCCCGCCGGGTGTGTCGACGATCAGCTTGGGCAAGGCGATGCCCGAGAGGCGGCCCTGCAGGCGCCGCATGATGTCGACCCCAGTCTGGAGCGGAGTGCGCAGGTGGCCCGTGCCCTGCACCGGGTCGGCTTGCAGCAGATAGTACGGGCGCGCTCGCCAGCGCACGAGGCCGCGGAACAGCGTCGCGAGCACCTCGGCGTCGTCGTTCACTCCGCGCAGCAGCACCGTGTGGTTCATCACCGGAAAGCCCGCGTCGGCGAGGCGGGTGAGCGCCTCGGTGGACTCGGGCGTCAGCTCTTTCGGGTGGTTGAAGTGGGTCATCACCCAGAGCGGGTGGTGCGGGCGCAGCGCCTGCAAGAGCTCGTCGGTGATGCGCTGCGGGAGCACCACGGGCACGCGCGTGGCGAGCCGGATCGTCTGCACGCTGGGGATGGCGCGCACCGCCGCGACCAGACGCACCAGGCGATCGGTGGCCATCACCAGCGGATCGCCGCCGCTGATGATCACGTCGCTGATCTCGGGGTGGGCGCGCAGATAGGCGAAGGCGGGCTCGAGCTTGTCGAGCGAGCGCGCACCGCCGCCGGCGCCGACGAGCCGGCTGCGCGTGCAGAAGCGACAGTAGACGGCGCAGCGATCGGTCGCGAAGAGCAGCGCGCGATCGCGGTAGCGCTGGATCAGGTTGGGGGCGGCCTCATGCGCGGCCTCGCCGAGCGGATCGGCCAGGTCACCGGGCACGCGCTCGAGCTCTTCGATGCGCGGAACTACCTGGCGCCGGATCGGGCAGGCGGGATCGTGCGGGTCGATCAGGCCGAAGTAGTACGGCGTGATGCCGAGCGGGAACCCGCGCTCGCCGAGGGCCTCGACGCCGCGACGCTCCGAGTCGTCGAGCGGCAGGGCGCGCGCGAGCTCGTCGGCGCTCGTGACCGAGCGCGACAGCTGCCAGCGCCAGTCGCGGGGGCGATGGAGCGCGATCAGGTTTGGGTCACTGGAGGTCACCATGCTGGACGGTCTTCAGGGCTATGGGGGTCACGGCTGCGGGGTCACGGCTGCGGGGTCACGGCTGCGGGGTCACGGCTGCGGGGTCACGGCTGCGGGGTCACGGCTGCGCTGGCGCCGACGCGGGCCTCACGGGCTCGACTCGCTCGAGGGCGGCCTCGTCCACCTGCACGCTCGTCTGCTGGCGAAGCTGTGCGAGCAGCGCACCCTTCGCCTCCGCCTCGCGCTGCTGGACCAGGCGCAACCGGATCAGCGTGTCGACCTCGGCGAGCGATCGCTGGCGCTGCTCGCGCGACGACACGCGCCGCACGACGTGATAGCGACCGTCGACCTGCACCGGCTCTGGGTAAACTCCGCCGTCGGTGTCGATCCGAAACAGCGCGTCGCGCACCGCCGGAGCGACCTCGCCCGCTGGCTCTCCAGAGCTCGCGCCGCTCGGGCCGCCGGGGGTTGAAGCGGCGGGCTCGCGCGGGATGAAGCCGATGTCACCCGGCACGTCGATCGGCGGGCGCGGGGCTGTCTTGTCGCCCGCTGGGGGCGCAGACGCCGGCGCATACTTCTGCACGAGCTCATGCCAGCGGTCGGGAGACGCGCCGGCCGCCTCGTGCACCACGCGCCGCGCCGTCTCCGCGTCGCTCAGCACGATCTGGGCGCCGCGGCGCTGCTCGGGCTCGGCGAACTCGGCCCGGTGCTCCTGGTAGTAGCGGCTCACGTCGGCGGCGGGCAGGTCTGCCGGGCGCGGGAGCGTCGCGCGCAGCCGGGCGAGCAGCTCGTCGCGCTGAAACTGCCGCACGAGCTCGATCGTCTCGGGGCGACGGTCGAGGCCGCGGCGTTCGGCCTCACGCGCCAGCAATTCCACGTTGATCATCTCGTCGAGCAGCGCCTGGCGCCGGTCTTTCGTCTGGTAGCGCATGCGTTCGAAGGGATCCATGCGCTCGAGGGCCGTCGCGAAGTCAGCCAGCGTGATGGTGCGCGTTCCTACCTTGGCCAGCACCTGGCTGGCCTGTTCGGGTGTCAAGCGCCCGCCCACCCCAGCGTCAGCCGCGATCGCGCCGCCGGACGCGCCGTTCGAACATCCGTCACACGCGGGCAGCGACCCGACCGCGAGCAGCGCGCCCATCACCCATCGCCACATCTCTCTCTACGTCTTCTGCTGCGCCCGTTTTCTCATGTCCCCGCGCGCGGACCTTAGCCGGCCAAGGGGCCATCTGACAAACAGATTCGCGACGCAGACGACGACGCCCGGACGGGTGGGTCGCGCCCGCGCAGCCACCAGACGTTGCAGCGACCCGCCCTCGGGAGTAAGGAGGAGACCGTGCAAGCCACCAAACCGGACCTGCGTTATCGCCGAGTCATCGTCAAGCTGAGTGGTGAAGCGCTCTGCGGTAAAGAAGGCGGCTTTGGTATCGACACAGAGACGCTGAAGAGCACCGCGGCCGAGCTCGGTGAGCTGCACGAAACCGGCGTGCAGGTGGGCGTGGTCGTCGGCGGCGGCAACATCTTCCGCGGCCTGCGCGGCGCGAGCGAAGGGATGGACCGCACCCAGAGCGACGCGATGGGCATGCTCGCCACGGTGATCAACGCGCTCGCCCTGCAAGACGCGCTGGAGCGCACGGGCGTCGCCACCCGGGTGATGACGGCGATCGAGCTCAAGCAGCTGGCCGAGCCCTACATCCGGCGCCGCGCGATGCGGCACCTCGAGCGCAAGCACGTGGTCATCTTCGCCGCGGGCACGGGCAACCCCTACTTCTCCACCGACACGGCGGCGGCGCTGCGGGCAATGGAGATTCGCGCCGACGCGCTGCTCAAGGCCACCAAGGTCGACGGCATCTACAACTGTGATCCGCGGCGGCACGCCGAGGCGCGCATGTTCGAAGAGGTGACCTACGACCAGTTCCTCGCCGAGCACTTGGCGGTGATGGACTCGACGGCGGTGACGCTGTGCCGCGAGAACAAGATGCCGATCCACGTGTTCAAGATGGCGCCGGGGAACATCCGCCGCGTGTGCCTGGGCGAGAAGCTCGGCACGACGGTGACGACCAACTGAAGCTGCGCCCCCTCGCGCCGCGCTACAAGGGCAGGTCCGCGAACGAGCGCAACTGTAGGTCGGGCTTTACCGCGGAGCGCGCAGCGTAGTCTTGCCGGTACTTGCCCGTCTTCACGAGGATGCCCGCCATGCCGAGGGCCTGCGCTCCACCGATATCGCTGTCGATGTCGTCGCCGATCATCGCAACCTGCTCGGCTGGCAAGCCCAGGCGCTTCAAGGCCTCCCGGAAGAACGCCTGGCTGGGCTTGCCGAGCAGGGTCGCCTGCTTGCCCGTGGCGTACTCGAGACCCGCAATAAACGCTCCGATGTCGAGCTGGAGCCCGTCCTCGGCCTGCCAGAAGCGATTGCGATGCAGGGCGATGAGCTCCGCGCCATCCATGAGCAGCCGAAACACGCGGTTGAGCAGCTCATAAGACCAGGCAGTGCCGATGTCGCCCACGACCACCACGTCCACCCCGCCCTCGGATTGACGACACTCCCCGAGCTCGGCGAGCACTTCTCGCCGGAGCAGCAGCTTGCAGCGCGGGTTGTGCCTGCTCTCCAGATAGCCCTTTACCGCCATCGGAGCGCTCAGGATCGAGCCGGCGTCGATCGCGAAGCCCATTTGCGAGAGCTCGCGGGACAGCTCGGAGACCGGACGAGTCGTCGTGTTGGTCACGTAGCAGTGAGGCATGCCGAGCGCTCGAAGCGCTTCAATCTTGTCGACCGCCCCGGCGATAGGTCGACGCCCGACGTGAAGCACGCCCTCCAGGTCTATCAACAAGCCGTTGATCTCTCTCCGACCGACTCGCATGCGAAGCAGCATGCGCCCCCAGGTCGCGGCCCGCAATCTCCGGCTCGCCAAGCGCCGCCGGCTGCTGCCGCGTGTCAAGGGAATTTCAGCGAGATTACGGGCTAGACAACAAGGGCGTCTGATCTCGTCCGAGGCACCCGCTTCATCGGAACAGCCGACGGCGCGGGCGGCGGCGCTGTCCCACGAGCGGATCGCGAGTGGGGTTGGGCATCGCTTCTCCCTCGGCGCTGGGCATCGCTTCTCCCTCGGCGCTGGGCGGGCTGATCTCAGGTAGCTCTTCGCCGCTGGCGCCCTCCGGGCCGCTTGCCCCCGCATCGGAGAGCACCCCTCGGGCGTTGTCCGGGACATCGCCGTTGTCGGGGACACCGCCGGCGCTCTCATCCGAGCTGTCGACGACTCGGCTCGGGGCATTGCCATCGACGTACGAACCGCACGCGACGATGAGGAGCAACGCGGGAAGGGCGCCGCGCCGACAGGCCTTGCAGAATACCTGGGTCATGATGGACCGTTCGCACACGGGGTTGACGTGAATAACGTCCTCCGTTCCGAAAGGTGACGCCCGGAGCGTCGACAGCTCGGCGTCGAGCCGCAGCGGCCTGGCCCAGGCGAAGCCATGTCACCTCGGCGGCTCGGTGGCGTATAGGACGCGATGGCACCCTCTGCGGCGCGCTTTTCGGTGGGAATCGGCCTGGTTGCTGGCTTTCTCGGCGGTTGTTTCGAAGGAGACACCCCGAGCCGATCAAACGCCATGGCAGACGGCGGCCCCACCCCGATGGGTACCGCCCCAACCGCCGCGCCAGCGTCCATGCCGAGCGGTGGGAGCGCCGGCGCGAGCGGCGCTGCCCTGGAGAGCACCGCGCTGGGCTCGGCCGGGCCGCGCTCCACGTTGCCCCCGCCCACGCTCGAATGTCCCGGGGATCGTGACGTCCTCGCGCAGGCGACAGCCGCGACGTACTCGATCGTGTTCGAAGCGCAGTCGTTGCAGGGCCCGCAGCCCATCTTCGTCGCGACCGCGTTTGCCATCGCACCGAACCTGCTGGCCACGAATTCCCATGTCACCGAGAGCTTGAAGGAGTTCGTCAGGCAGACCGACTACACGGACGTCGTCGCCGTCCAGTCGGGAACGGGCGCGGTGGTGCGGCTCGACCTCGCGATCACGCACCCAGCCTTCAACGGCAACCCTCTGGGCGAGCCGGACGTGGGCTTGCTCACCACGAGCAGCACGCTGCCCAACGTCCTCGCGCTCGCGCCCGCAGACGGCACCGCCACCCTCCACGTCACGGACGACATCTACGTCATCGGCTTCCCGGGAGACGTCGACGCTATCGTTCCCACGATACCGGGCGAGACCATCCCGCAAGCCACGGCCCTGCCGGGCAACATCACTGCCCTGCGCAACTTCGATCCCACCGTCCGAGTCACCGAGCGGTCTATCGACGTCATCCAGCACGACGCCGCGACTTCTCCCGGCATGAGTGGATCACCCATCCTGTCGTGCGGACGTGTCGTCGGTGTCAACAACGCGGGCACCATCCAGCAGGTCCTCGTACCCGGCGAAAACGGCGAGCTCGCGGTCGAGCGCCTGGGGGTGGCGGCCAACAACTTCGGCATCGACATCAAACATCTTCGTGGCCTTGTGGGGCAGTTTCAGAGCGGCGTCGCCGCGTTCGACCTGAACTCCCACCCACCGATCGCCCCATCATTCCCGCCGCCGCCGCCCACTGCTCCGCCACCCAGTGCTCCGCCGCCCAGTGCTCCGCCGCCCAGTGCTCCGCCGCCCAGTGCTCCGTCGGGCGGCGCCCCTCTGTGCAGCGATAGCTGCCTCTACGCGGCCGACGGCTTCTGCGATGACGGAGGGTCCAACGCCCTCCCCGAAATCCTTTGTGGCTTTGGCACTGACTGCACGGACTGCGGTGTCCGCACGCTGACGGACGCGCCGCCCCTCACTCCCGATGCGCCTTTGACACCCCCTCCCGCCGTGGCTGACGCGAGCTGGCTCGCTTTCGCTGATCAAGCCACTGGCCAGAGCTGCGAGATCGTCAATGGCGCCGACTTCGAGGCGGTCGTCCTCGCCGGCACGCTCGAGCTCGTGCTCGTCACCGTTTACGACGAATCCGGGCAGTCCTCCGGCACGGACACCCTCTCGGGTCTCACCCTCGGCCCCGAGGGGCGCCTTCTCTCCGGGGGCCTCGCGACCGGCGCGGTCGTGGCTTTTGCTGCCGACGCCGACGGGCAGAGCCGCGTCTTTGCCTTCAACCCCGACGGTACGCTCCTCGCCAGTGTGGATCGCGCCGATCTCGTGAACTTGACCCCGGGCCAGTTCGGCAACGTCCGATGCGATGCATGCGGCGCCGTGGATGATCCGGCGCCGGGCCTGTGCCAGTGACATCAGTGCCATCGCGTCGGCAGCGCCCTTTCAGCCGAGCAGGGTGCGGAGCGTCGTCTCCAGTGGGGTCGTGCCGCGCTGGTGCTCGGCGCCCGCCTCGGGGGCGATCGTCCCGTTCGCGAGACCCTCATAGAGCTCACGGTAGAGCGCCGCGAGATGCTCCGAGACGCCGAATGAAGTGAAGGTCGGCACGACGGCCTCGAGCGGTGCCTCGACCACCTTGACGGGTTTGCCGAGGATGCGCGAGAAGGCCGCGGCCACGTCGCTCGGGCTGTCGTCGCTCGGGCCGCCGAGCTCGATGACGCGCACGCCGCGCGGGCCGTCGAGCAGCGCTTGCGCCACCGCGGCGCCGATGTCGGGCGTGCTGACCGAGCGGACGCGCCGATCGGCGGCGATGAACGAGGGCAAGACACCGTCGCTCTTCACGGCCTGCACGACCGCGCCCCAGTTCTCGATGAAGAAGCCGGCGCGCACGAACGTGGCCGCGAGCCCCGCCGCGCGCAGCTGCTGCTCGGCGTTGTGCGTGGTGACGATGGGACCCGTGCCCGAGGCGTGCTGGGCGCCGGTCGACGAGAGCAGCACCACGTGCGGCACCTTCTCGGCCGCGAGCGCATCGACCTGCTCTCGAGTCTGCCGCTTGCGGTCGGCGATGAAGTTCTTGGCGCCGAGGTCGGGCGGGGAGAGCAGGAACACGCCCTTCGCGCCGCGCACCGCCCGCGCGAACGCGGCGGCGTCGGTGAGGTCGGCCACGAACACCTCGGCCCCGCGCGCCTTCAGGCGCTCGACCTTGGCGGCGTCGCGCACGACCACTCGCACCTTTTCACCCTTCGCGAGCAGCGCCTCCGCAGCGACCGACCCGACGTGACCCGAAGCTCCAGTGATGACGAACATGATGATTTCCTCCTGACGAGTAACAGCCTAGGCCCGCGCCGATGATGTGGCCAATGCAATGTCCAGCGTGTCATCATGCACACCATGCATGATCGGGTGCTCTCCAGCGTCGACTTGAACCTGCTCGTCGTGCTGCGCGCGCTGCTGAGCGAGCGCCACGTGACGCGCGCGGCGGCCCGCGTCGGGCTGAGCCAGTCGGCGACGAGCCACGCCCTGTCGCGCCTGCGCGACCTGCTGGGTGACCCGCTGCTCGTGCGCCACGGCCGCGCGCTCGTGCTCACCCCGCGCGCCGCGCGCCTCTTGCCCGCGCTGGAGCGAGGGCTCGGCGAGCTGGCGAGCGCGGTCGGGGGCGAGCCCGAGTTCGAGCCGGGCACGGCGCGCCGCACCTTCGTGCTCGGGACGAGCGACTACCTGCAGGCGCTGATCATGGGTCCGCTCCTGCGCGAGCTCGCGGCGCAAGCGCCCGGCATCGACCTGTCCGTGGTCGTGTTCCCCAACCTCGACGAGCTGCTCGAGTCGGGAGCGATCGATCTCGCCCTGAGCGTGCCGGACCCGATGAGCCGCGCCGCGAGCCGCCAGCTCCTGTTCGATGACGAGTTCGTGTGCATGGTGCGCCGCGACCACCCCCACATCAAGAGAACGCTGAGCCTCGACCGCTACCTCACCCAGCGCCACGTGGTCGTCGCCCCCGGCGGTACCCCGGGCTCGGTGGTCGACAGCGCGCTCGCGCAGCGCGGGCTCGAGCGCCGGGTCGCGCTCCGGGTCACCAACTTCCTGATCGCGCCGGTGGTCGTCTGCCAGACAGACTTCGTCAACACCATGCCCGTGCGCCTCGCGCGCCAGCTCGCGAAAACCTACCCGCTGCGCCTCTTGCCGCCGCCCCTCGAGCTGCCCCGCTTCGAGTACCTCTTGCTGTGGCACCCCCGCCTCGAGCACGATCCCGCCCAGCGCTGGCTGCGTCAGTTCGTGTCGACCGTCAGCAAGGCGTCATAGCTCTCGGGCGAGAGCCCCCCCGGCGGGCCGTTTGTTCGCGCCTCGTGCCCGAGTATTCGCCCGGTGTGAAGTCGCGAGGTTTGTCGCTCGCGGCGAATACACTCGTCGCTCGACACCGGAGGAGCGAGCCAAGATGCAGCGTGAGACACCTCGGGCTTGGGCGATGCTGGCGCTGGCCGTGCCATTTCTGAACGCCTGCGGGGCGGGCGAGGACACGGCGAGCGAAACGGACGCGACCCCGGGCGACACCTATGTCGTCACCAGCGCGGGGCGCGTCGTCAACTTCGAGCGCGACACCGGCGCCGTCACGGGCTCGCTGCAGCTCACGGGCCTCGCCGCGGAAGACGAGCTCGTGGCGGCCGACTCTCGCCCGTCGGGCGCCAGCATCTTCATCCTCACGCGCGCCGGCAAGCTTTACGCCGCCAACCCCGACCGCGCCGCGCTGGTCGTGATGGCGAGCCTCTTCGCCGACCCCTCCGACACCACCGATCCCTTCCAGGGCCTCACGGGCGAGGTGTTCGGCGTCAACTTCAACCCGGTCGTCGACCGGCTGCGCATCGTCAGCGACACAGGCCAGAACCTGCGCGTGAACGTCGACACCGGCGCCACCATCACCGACGAGCCGCTCAACCCGGGCTCGCCATCGGTGGAGGCGGCGTCATACTCGAACTCGTTCGGGGCCGCGTGCCGCACCCAGCTCTACGTCATCGACGCGAGCACCAACACGCTGATGCTGCAAGACCCGCCGAACGCCGGCACCTTGCGCGAGGTGGGCGCGCTGGGCGTGTCGCGAGGCGCGCAGAGCGGCGTTCGCTTCGAGATCGTCAACGGCGGCGACGGCCGCGGCGCAGCGCTCGCGCTCTGGCCCACGGCCGAGGGCGGCGACCTGTACGACGTCGACGTGCGCACGGGCGCGGCGACCAACGGCCGCCGCCTGCGGCTGCGGCCCGGAGAGGCGGTGATCGGCCTGAGCGCGCGCCCGCCCTCCCCGCCTCCGCGTCAAGCCCTCGGCGAGATGCTGGGCGTGACCGAGACCAACCAGCTCATCAGCTTCAACACGGCCTCGCCCTCCAAGCTCTGCACTCAGGATCCGATCACGGGCCTCGACGAGGACGAAGACGTGCTCGGCATCGACGTGCGCCCCGCGAACGGCGCCGTCTACGCGCTCACCACGCGCGGCACGCTCTACACCATCGACCCCGCCACCGCCGAGGCCACTGCGCGCGCTCGGCTCACGGCCGACCCGGGTGACACCAGCGCGCCCTTCGCGGGGCTGGCCGCCGGCGACTACGGCATGGGCTTCAACCCCGTCCCCGATCGGCTGCGCGTCGTGAGCCGCGACGGCATCAACCTGCGCATCGACGTCGACAGCGGCGCCACCACCACCGACGCGCCCGTATCGCCCTCGAGCATGGCCGTGCCCGCGCTCGCCTACACCAACGCCTTCGCGGGCGCGACCAGCACGGCCCTGTATGCCATCGACGCCGCGAGCGGCTCGCTCTTGCTGATCGGCGGCAATCCCGCCTCGGGCGGCGCTTGCCCGGACGACGCCGGCAACCCCAACTGCGGCAGCGCGAGCGAGGTGGGTGCGCTCGGCATCACCGACATGACCGACGTGGGCGGCTTCGACATCGACGGCAGCACCACCGCCACCGGCTGGGCCGCGCTCAACGTCGGCACCGACCTGTTCGCGAGCCTCTACGCCATCGATCTCTCGACCGGCGCCGTCTCGCTGCCGCCCGGCGTGGCCGACTCGACAATCGGCGGGCACGAGCGGCTGCGCTCGATCACGCTCGCCGCGAACCCTGCGGCTGCGCGCCGGTGAGGTGAGCTCACACACCGCCTCGCTGCCGTTCGTCACTCGGGGCTCGATTAGCACTCCGCCAGAACCAAAGAACCGCTCGCGGCATGACCCACGGTCGCCACGCACCGGTCGCTTCAGTGCACGGTTGCCGAGCTCATTCGCTGTCAAACTCGAGCTTCAGCCACCCATGGGCGTCGTAGACATAGGCGTCACGGGCAACGCTCGTCGCCCGCGCGATCAGCTCGCCGTTTCCGTTTCCTCGAAGAGCCAAGGCGACCGCATAGTACCGATTTGTGGCATAGTACATTCGAACATCTGCGGAAACTCGCTTCTTGAAACGATCGAGATTTAGTTCGGCTTGAGCGGGCGACGAGTACGACCCCAGGACCAAGAGGCGCCCGTTGGCGGTTTGCCGAGCAACACGGGCGGGTACTCGCTCTCGCTCGAGATCTCCTCGCACGATCTGAAGCACCTCCGGAACGCTGAGCGCCGTATCCGCGGCGACTACTGGATTTTCAACCTCGACCAATTCACTGGCGCTTCGGCCCACCATCTCTGATCCAACCTGTCGCACGCCAGCGTCGAATGCAGGCTCCACTTCGAGGCGCGCTGCCGTCGTGGAATAGGACATTGGCGTCATCGACGGTTGCACGATAAGCGCGCTGTCGCGCGACCCCCTGGTGATGAACGAGGCCAGTACCAAGCACGTGGCCGCCGCTCCCAACGAGGCGACGGTCCACCGCACACGTTCTCCGCGGCGCAGCGTACGCGTCGCAACAGAAACTGGCGCCTCGGTAATCGGCACGTCAGGCGACGCTAGTCCCAGCAACCGCTCCTCGAGGCGTAGCGAGCGTGCTTCGGCAGCATTCACCCTACTCGCGAGCACCTGTGTCTGCTGCTGCGCCTCGGCTGCCAACTCCTGCGCTCGACTGGGCGTGATCAGCCGCGCGGAGATCACACTCTGCGCATCAATGGCGTTATTTGCCCTCAGCGCGTCGACGAACTCTCGGTATGCAGCGACCAACGACCGAGCCTCGGTCAGCCGCTCCCGCTCGGCCGCAATCACTTCTCCGTACGCATAGAAGCTCTTGTGCGGAATTTGCACCGTATCAAAGTAGACGGTCAGGCTATTACCGATGCCATACACGGAGCTAAACACCTGCTCAAACCGAACCTTCGCGTCGTGGATCCATTTGCGCTGTAAGTCATCTTCCGCATTCTCAATTCGCGACAGTAACGGGAATATTGGCAACGGCCGCAGGTCGGGGGACGCTTTCCGCATCTCGACGGCTTGGCGCCCTACCTGCGTAGCCCCGTGCAGAGACTGTTCGTTCGGTGCCGAAACGAGCACGAGCTTTTCTGGGAGAAGCACTGTGCAGAGGTTTCCGACGTCGGTTGTGCCGGTACGCGAGTCGATCAGAACATAGTCGAACCGCTCGGTGAGCGCCTCGACCAGGAAGTCCACGAAATCGGGGTGGGCATCGTAGAACACTTCCCAAGGAAACTTTCGCACGCGATCGGGATAGCTGTCGTCGTAGTGACCAGCAGGCATGAGCCAGAGCGAAGCCGTGCCGCGTGGCGTGTTCGGGTCGGCGACCCATACCCGGCGGATGAAGCGCGGCTCTTCAATCAATGCCGCGACTTTCCGGCGAAGTTCAGCCTCCAACTCCGGTGTAGCTGGCGCAAGGCGTGCAGGTCCTTCGGGCCCTGACGGTGAATCGATGGGTGTTCTGGAGACAGTGAATGCCTCGCGAAGGGCGGAGAAGAACTCGATCACGCCTGCGGAACCGACGCCCTCCGCTTCGACGTTTTTGAAGTATCTGAGAAGGCCCGGCGCCTCGAGGTCGAAGTCCATAGCGAGGACGCGTTTGCCGCTCTGCGCGAGCAGTACGGCAGTGTTCGCCAGCGCCATTGAGCGACCGACGCCCCCTTTGTAGGAATAAAACGTGATGACCTCGCCCCACGCCATCAGAACCCCGATTTCTCGACGACGAGGCGTGGGAACGTGGACCTGATCGATGGGCCCTCGCTGGGCAAAGCCGGCGGAGGCCAAGTAAATCGCTTCGATTGAGTCGTCCGGGCCAGAGCCTCTTCCTTGTCCCAGTCCCGTTCGCTCTGACAGACGAGTTCGATCAGTTCCATGATTCGCTCCGCGAGTGCGTCGATCAGCAGAGGCCAGCCCTCGTGCTTCGACAGATCACGTCCGGAGCTCAGAATTTCCAGGAACGCCTTCTCGTACTGGATTGACTTGACCTCGGCGGGCAACGGAAAGGTCTTGGAAAGAGCGATGGGAATGATGAGAGACTCACCAATCTCCTCGCTAACCCGCAGGCGCTCGAGAGATTCGCTGATCGCCCATTCGAGCCGGCAGTATTCGCTCTCGAAGTACGTTCTCAACAGGAAGGCAATGGTCACTGGGCTTCGGCAAAGCCCCTGACGCAACTTGTCGTCCCAACGATATGATGGCTTGAAGCGAGTTTGGTCGAGAAACACGCTTGCACCGCCTTCATCCTTGAAGCGATCTTCTAGCGCCTTCTGTAGCGCCGATATGATCTCGCCACCACGACTCTGGATCTGATGAGGCCAGCTGATGAACGCCGCGTGCTGAAAACCGGCGCTACGGCATTTCTGGAGAGGTCCCGGCGGAATTGTGTCCTGCTCTGTGTTTTGATTCACTGCGGCCCCTCGCTGCGTCCCTCCCAAGCTGGACGCGCCGGAGCTCCAAACGTCGCAGCGACTATCGAACGTGCACCGCTCCGGCGTGCTCCGACTTTGCCCGACATGGCGCTCCGCGCCTGCGTCGGCAGGGGCTTGCTGGACCTGGTGACATCCAGGCATCGATGGGACGCGCCAGGGCCGCTTCTCCCAGCGTGCCGCGGACAGCCTGGACCTCGCCGGTCAGGAGCGATGTAGGTGCCGCGCCCCCGGTTTCAGCCCCGCCCGCGCTCGCCGAGCGGAAAACGCCGCGCGAGGTCGCGACAGATGGCTTCGAGCTGCTCCTGATCCACGTCGCGAAACACCGCCTCCTGATCGGAGTCGACGTCGAGCACGGCCAGCACCTCGCCCGAGGGCGCCAGCACCGGCACCACGATCTCCGCCTGCGTGGAGGACGAGCACGCGATGTGGTCGGCGCGGGCCGACACCTGGTCGACCCGCTGCGTGGTGCGCGTGCGGGCGGCCGCGCCGCACACGCCGCGCGAGAACGGGATGCGCAGGCAGCCGTGGCCGCCCTGGTAGGGCCCGATCACGAGCAGGTCGGCCTGGACGGTGCGATAGAAGCCGGTCCAGTCGTAATACGAGAACTCGTGGTGCAGCTCGCACGCGATGGTGGCGAGCGCCGCGATCCAGTCGGCTTCTCCCTCGAGCAGGTGCTCGAGCCGCTTGCGCACGGCGGTGTAGCGCTCGAGCCGGTCGTCGGTGGCCATGGCGGTTCGATACCGCGAGCGGGGCCCCGCGTCGACGCTCGAGTAGAGGGGATTTCCGGCTCGGCCGCCTGGGGAGATGTGTAGGCTGCGAGCCCGTGGCGCAGCCCCTCTCCCGCCGTCTCGACTGCGTGCTCGAGCTCGTGCCCCGCTGCGCCGTGCTGGCCGACGTCGGCACCGACCACGCGCAGCTGCCCGTCGCTGCCGTGTGCCGCGGCGTCGCAGCGCGAGCCATCGCGGCGGATGTTCGAGAGGCGCCCCTGCGTGGGGCGCGCGCTCACGTCGAGCGGTCGGGTGTCGCCGACCGTGTGCTCGTGGTGCAGGGCGACGGCTTGCTCGCCCTGCGGCACCTGAGCGTGGATACCGTCGTCATGGCGGGCATGAGCGGCAGCTCGATGCTCCGCATGCTGGAGGCCGCTCCCGATGTGCTCGCCCGGCTCGATCATCTGACCGTGCAACCCAACCAGAACGCAGAGGCCATACGCGCGTGGGCGCTTCGAAGCGGCTGGCACCTGCGAGAGGAGCGCATGCTGGAAGAGCGCGGCCAGTTCTTCGTCGCGTGCGCCTTCGTCCGCAGGGCGGGCGATGATCCCGCCTATTCCGTGCTCGGGTGGACGCAGGCGGCGCTCTGCAGCATCGGGCCGCGACTCCTGACGGGAAAGGACACGGTGGCGCTGCGCTGGTTCGAACGGCAACGCGCGCGCGTCTCGCACTGGGTGCAACACGGCGTCAGCCGGCTCAGGCCGGAGCTCGACGTCCTGGAAGCCGCCTGCCGATCGATGCGATCGTGACCACGCCTCATCCCCACCGCACCGAGCGCGCGCGGCGGCGAAGGCGCTGACGATGCCCCGCGCCTCGCGGGGCGGCGGACGGTGCCAAGGAATACCGACTAGTTGGTATGTATCGACCGCGGCCAGGATGAGCAAACCCCGCGTAATCGTTCGGGCCGAGCTGGGACCCGTGCAAAACCGGCATCAGCTCGACCGCTCGCGCGGCGGCGCACGACAACCCCCGGGCATCGAGGCGCCGTCGCCGACTCGCGTCGGTTCGCGCCGATTGCCTATCGGCGCAGCCGTCGGCGCGCCAATGTCGCGAGAGCGAGCAGGGTCGCGCTCGCGATGGCGGTGATTCCGGACCTGCCACTCGGGGCGGGGGCCGCTGCAAGGATGCAGCCGGCGGCGGGCTCCGAGGCGGCAGGGGTCGGGCTCGTGTCGGGCTGGTCCGGTGGGATCTCTGCCCCCGGCGGCAGCGGCCCGCTGATGGTGCCCACGGTGACGCCGTCGTCTGCCAGCAGGGTGAGCTCATCCTCGGGCGGCCAGGCCCCCGTGCACGAGCTGCTGCGAGGCAAGGTGCCGGGCGGCACATCGGGGGCCGAGCAGATGACCCCGGTCGATTCACTGAAGCCGTTGCCGTTGGTGCTGCGCGCGCTGGCGCAGACGATGCGATCCTCGCTGTCGATCACCGGCGGCCCGCAGACGCCCGGCCAAAGCAGCTGGCGCGGCGGTGCACCGCACGTGGTCACCTCGAGCAGCCAGGCGATGCCGGCGCCCGCGTCAAAGCGCACGCTGGTGCGATTGCCCGTGTCGAAGCAGCCCTGGTCGAGCACGATCGGGCAGCGCCTGTAGTCGACCGGATTGCGCGTGAGCCGCACGTCGGATTGGGGCGCACGCGGCGCAAACGCGGCTTCTTCGCCCGTGGTGAACGCGATCACCGGGCCTTCGGAGCGCACCTCGTAGCGGGTGAGAGGCTCGAGACGACCGAGATCGTAAACACCGGGCGCGATGATGGGCAGGGGTTCGCCATCGAGCGTGAGCGGGCCACCGAGCTGGCCGGTGACGAACAGGTCGGCGTCGATCGGCACATCCACGGCGCCGTTCGCGGGGTAGGACCAGAGCAGCCCGAATTGAGGCCCGTCACAGGAAGCTCGTGCAGAGCTCGCGGCAGCGAGACTGAGCGTTCCGGTCAGCGCGGCCAGTGCGATCGCCTCCCACGCTGCCTTCATGATCGTGGCCTAGCACCGCGCGCGAGGCGTTCCAGCGTGCAATGGAGCTTTCAGAAGGGGTCAGGGGTCAGGCGCCCCCTCCCCCTGACCTCCCCGAGAGCGCCCGCTGCACCAGCGCGGCCGCCCTCGCCGGAAGCGCCGACGCGAGCTCGAGCGCCTTCGCGTGCCCCCGTTCGCTCATCTTGCCCCACGTCTTCGCGATGATGTCGACCACCTTGTCGTCGTCGTGCTTCTGCGAAAACTCGTCGAGCTCGTGCTCGAGGAAGCTGAGGCACAGCGCGTCTTCCATCGTCTGCGTGTCGGGGCTGCTGTGCAGGCCTTGCTTGAGGTTGATGGCGCGCACCTCCGCGATGAGGGCCTCGTCGTAGCCGACGCCGCGCAGGATCTCGGCGGAGCGATCGGCGTGCCGGCGCGCGAGGGCCTTGCGCCAGGTGAGGTAGCCGACGCGACCTTCGGGAAAGTCGCCGCGGGGGATCTCCCAGCGGCACAGGTGCTGGCAGTGGCTGGCGAGCGCGAGCGCCTCCGAGGGCGCGGGCTCGAGGCGCGTCACCCAGGCCGCCAGGCGCTCGGCGGCGAGCAGCTCGCGGGGGCGTTCGACGCCGGCGTCGACCGCGCGGTGAGGATCCTGGGCGTTGGCGTCGCGGAACGCCTGGATGGCACGGCGGCGGCGATCGGCGGTGTCACTCATGGCGGCCCGGGTTATACCAGACGACGATCGCGCACATGTTTACGGCCGGGCCCACGCGACCCCACCGCCGCCCCTCGCAGCGAGCCGACCCCCCTCGAGTCCGAGCCGAGCCTGTGGGCCGAACGCTCTCGCGCTGCCCCTGTTCGACCCGCTTCGCCGGCGATCCCGGACCGGCTCCGAGCGCCATGGCGCCGCCTGGCCTAGACTGGACGACCCCTCATGGACCCAGTAAGTAGCCTGGCACGGTCGCCAGCCTCGAACGCTGCGGCCGCGGGTTACCAAAGGTTTTGCCGTCGCGCCTGAAGTCTTCTTCTATCAGGCGAACTTCACGGTTTTAGTGCCGTCGCAGCGGACAAGAATGTGGGCTGCGCGGTCATTGCGGGAATGAGACGGTAGCCTGAAGAGTTGCCGCGCGAGGAGTCGAGAATCGCCATGTGGGAATCGCTACCTGAATTCGGAACTGGAGTGCTGTATGCGGTGCTGGTCGCAGCCGCGTACACGTTCGCCGTGTCGGTGGCGGCCGGGCGCGGTCGGCCGCGGCTGCTGCAGTCGGCGCGGCTCGGGGCCTACGCCACGAGCGGCCTGGTGATGCTGGGCGTGACGCTGCTGGCCTACGCCTTCATCACTCACGACTTCCGCATCCGCTACGTGGCTCGCTACAGCGACCGCTCGATGACGACGCCGTACCTCTTCACGGCGCTGTGGGGCGGGCAAGATGGCTCGCTGCTCTGGTGGTTGTTCCTGTTGAGCGGCTACATCGCCGTCTGCGTGCGCTGGCTGGAGGGCAAGTACCGCCTGCTGCAGCCCTACGTGATCGCCACCCTGATGGTGATCGTGGGCTTCTTCGCGGTGCTGATGCTGTATTCGGCCAACCCGTTCGAGACGACCATCGCGGGCGCCAAGGTGGACGGCGAGGGCCTCAACCCGCTCTTGCGCAACTACTACATGATCATCCACCCGCCGAGCCTCTACATGGGCTTCGTCGGCTGCTCGATCCCGTTCGCGTTCGCCGTCTCGGCGCTGATCACCGGCCGGCTCGACTCCGAGTGGATCGTCGCCGTGCGCAAGTGGATGCTGTTCGCCTGGATGTTCCTGTCGATCGGCAACGCGCTCGGCATGAAGTGGGCCTACGAGGAGCTCGGCTGGGGCGGCTACTGGGCGTGGGACCCCGTCGAGAACGCGGCCTGCCTGCCCTGGTTCACGGCCACGGCCTACGTGCACTCCACGATGATTCAAGAGCGTCGAAACACGCTCAAGGTCTGGAACGTGGTGCTCATCTGCCTGACGTTCTTCCTCACCATCTTTGGCACGTTCCTGACGCGCTCCGGCATGATCAGCAGCGTGCACAGCTTCGCGCAGAGCGACATCGGCACCTACTTCGCCTGGTTCATGGGCTTCATCGTCGCCTCCTGCGTGGGCCTCATCAACTGGCGGCTGCCGCTGCTCAGGCCCCAGGGGCGCATCGAGGCGCTGCTCAGCCGCGAGGCGGCGTTCGTGGTGAACAACTGGGCGCTGGTCGGGGCGATGTCGTTCATCTGCGTGGCCACCACCTGGCCGCTGGTGACCGAGTTCTTCCAGGGCCAGCAGGCCACCGTCGGCCCGCCCTTCTACAACCGCTGGATGGCCCCGATCGGGCTCATCATCCTGGCGCTGATGGGCTGCGCCCCCCTGTTCGGCTGGCGCAAGACGAGCGGCGAGTCGCTGAAGCGCTCCTTCCGCCTGCCGACGATCGTGATGGCGGTGACGATGATCGTCCACCTGGCGGTGGGCGCGTCGCTCGGGTTCCCGGCCTACGTGCTCGACCCGCCGACGTACAAGGGCATCGTCGGTGTGGTGGTGCAGCAGATCGCGGCGATCGCTCCGCTCATCACCGTGGCGCTGGTCGCCTTCAACTTCGCGGTGGTCTATCAGGAGTTCCAGCGTGGCGTGAGCGCCCGCCGCAAGAACGCCTCCGAGGGCGTGTTCGAGGCGCTGATCACCCTGGTGCGCAAGAGCCGCCGTCGCTACGGCGGATACATCGTGCACGTCGGCATCGGCCTCATGTACCTGGGCTTCTGCGGCAAGGCCTGGGAGGTCGAGAAGGAAGCCAGCATGGTGCCGGGCGGCCAGGTCGAGGTCGGCGGCTACACGCTCACCTACAAGGGCTCGCGCCGCGAGGTCGACCTCGAGAAGCAGATGATCTTCGCCGACCTCGACGTGCAGCGCGGCGGGCGAACCTTGCCGCAGGTCAACCCGGCCAAGTTCATCTACAACGAGTCGAACATGGGCCCCACCACCGAGGTCTCGCAGCTGAACGGGCTCCGCGATGACCTGTACGTGGTGCTCGGCACCATCGACCCGGAGAGCAAGCGCGCCACCTTCCGCGTGCACGTCAACCCGCTCGTCGCGTGGATCTGGATCGGAGTGCTCGTCCTGATCGGCGGCGCGGCGGTCTCGCTCTGGCCCGACGTGAGCCTGCGCGAGGTGGGTGCGTGGGGCTACGTGCGAGCCACCGCCGGCCTCACGAGCTCGGTGATGTTTGCCATCCTGCTCGCCAGCTCGACCGCGACGGCGAAGGAGCACGATGGCGATCGAACCCGACACCGCACCGAGCAGCTGGCGCCGCGGCCAGAGAACACTGCCACACAGAATACTGCCACCCCGAGCGCGGCCTCGCCGGAGGCTGCCGAGCACCTGCGCGACGTGACCCACAAGAGCGGCTTCTCGCTGCTCGGCGGGCTCTTGCTCGGAGCGACGCTGGCCTGGGCCGGTCGCGGGCGGCAGGAGTGAATACGATGGCGCTACCCAGTCCTCTCCAGAACCTATCCGACCATAGCCGCTGGCTCTATCCGCTGGCGGTGCTCGTGGGCGCGGTGCTCCTCGGCAACCTGTTCGGCCTCGGCCTCGGCCTCCTGATCTTCGCCGGCGGCACGCTCGGCGCCAGCATCTGGCTCATCTGGTCGAGCCTGCAGGGTCTCGGCAGCGACGCGCCGATCACGCTCGAGGAGGCGATCAGCCTGGGCGCGCCGAGCGCCGAGGAAGAGCAGAAGCGCGCCGTGCTGCGCGCCCTGAAAGACCTCGAGTACGAGCGCGCGGTCGGCAAGATCAGCGACGACGACTACGCGAGCCTCGCCGAGCACTACCGGGGCGAAGCCAAGCGGCTGCTGCGAGCCGTCGATCGCGACCTGAGCCCGGAGCGCGAGCGCGCCGAGCGGCTGCTCGCCGAGCGTCTCGCCGCCGTGAACCTGGCCGCCCCGAACCTGGAGGCGCCCCGCAAGCGGCGCGCCAAGGCCGCCACGGCAGAGGTCGGGGCGACGAAGGCCACCACGGCTGCCGACGGCGCCGACGCCGACGATGCCAAGCTCGACGGCGAGGTGGCCGCCGACAACCGCGCCGCCGAGGCGGACGCCGAGCTCGAGACGGCGGGCGCGGTCAAGCGCCCGTCCTCGGACGTGGCGCACTGAAGCAGGCGGCGCTGAAGAAGCGCAGCGAACGACTATCGGATCGAACGAGGACGACGACAGTGAGTGTCTCTGGATTGAAGCGGTTCGCCCGTGCGTGCGGGCTCGTGGCGTGGTCGGCGGTGGCGGTGGCTCAGGAGCCCGCTGCCCCTCCCGGCCATGGCACCCCTCCCCCCGATCAGGCCGCCGCGCCCCCGGGCCATGGCAGCGCGCCGGCTGGCGGCGAAGCCGAGCCGAAGCGCGTGACCGCGATGGACATGAAGCTCAAGCAGGCGCGCGAGCGCCAGCAGCGTGCGCAGCGCCCGAAGCCCAGCGTGCCATCGGCCAACAACCCGCACGGCGCGCGCCGCCAGGGCCCGCGCATCGTTCCCGCCAGCGAGCTCCCCGCGGGCGAGATCGAGGTGCGGCTGATGTCGAAAGACTTCGACAACATCGAGAATCAAGAGGTCACGCTCAACGTCAGCAAGCAGAGCATCGAGCGCGGCAACGTCGATACGACGCTCACGGCCCGCACCGACTCGCGCGGCGTGGCGAAGTTCACGGGGCAGCCGACGGAGACCGATCACATCTACGACGCGCAGATTGCGGTGGGCGCGGCCCGCTACTCGACGGGCCAGTTCCAGTTCCGCGACGGCGAGGGGGGTCTGCGCGCGATCGTGCCGATCTACAAGTCGACGAGCTCGCTCGACGGGCTGCTCCTCATCACGCGCACGCTGATCGCGATGGTGCCGCAAGACAACATGTTCGTGGTCGACGTGCTGTTCCGGGTCGAGAACTACGGCGAGATCAGCTGGCTGCCGGAGAACGTGTCCATCCCGCTGCCCGAGGGCTTCAAGGCGCTCACGGTGCGCGAGCCGAAGGCCGACGGGCGCTTCGAGGCCGACGGCGACACGGGCGTGAAGCTGGTCGGCACGCTGGCTCCCGGTCAGCACGACCTGATGTTCCGCTTCCACCTGCCCACCGAGGGCCGGAGCGACATGGCGTTCCACTTCCCGACCACGCTCAACACCGGCATGGTGCGCGTCGTCCTCGAGAGCTCGCCGACCATGCAGCTCACGCTGCCGGGCTTCCCGGAGCCGGAAGAGAGCCGCAACCAGGACGGCCAGCGCCGCCTGATCGCCGGGCGCGATTTCATCAACGAGAAGGTGCGCGCGCCCGACGACATCGAGGTCAAGATCTCGGGCATCCCGACGCCCGCGAAGGGCCGCACCGTCGCGGTGGGGCTGGCCTCGCTGCTGGCGCTGGGCGGCCTCGCCCAGGTGTTCAACCGCAAGCGCACCGCCGTGCCCGCGCGCTCGGATCTCTCGAAGGAAGATCGCGAGCGGGCGAGCGAGCTCATCCTGGAAGAGCTGATCGCCCTGGAGCAGGCCTTCCAGCAAGGCAGCATCGGGCGCAAGACGCACGAGCAGGCCAAGCGCCAGTTGCTCGAGGCGTTCGCCCGCCTGCGCGCCGAGCCCGAAGAGGCCGACGAGCCCGAGCCGCGCCCCGCCGCGGTGTGATCCGCGCTCAGCTGCGCTGGGTCGAGTCAGCCTGGGTCGAGTCAGCCTGGCTCGACCCGCCCTGGCGCAAAGTCACCCTTGGCGGAGCGCGCTGACAAACCCGTTCTCCGCCGGGGCTGTCTCCATGAGTAGCCCCGACGAGGGGTGCGCGCTGCCGCGGATCGGGAAGCGGATGCTCACCGTCGTGCCGCCCGCGTCGGGGCACACGATGCCGAGCGTACCGCCGTGCTTGCGCACGATCGAGTAGGTGATCGAGAGGCCGAGGCCCGTGCCCTCGCCGACGGGCTTGGTGGTGAAGAACGGCTCGAGCACCCGCTCGCGGTTCTCCGGGGCGATGCCCGTGCCCGAGTCGGCGACCAGGATCTCGAACTCGCCGCCGACCGCCCCGGTGACGATGCGGATGCTGCCGCTGCCGCTGATCGCGTCGATGGAGTTGGAGACCAGGTTCATCACCGCCTGGTTCAGCAGGCTCGGGTAGCAGTCGACCGAGTCGGGCTCGCCGAAATGCGTCTGCACGTCGATGCGCTCTCGGGTGCGGTGGGCGAGGATGGTGAGCACCGACTCGATGCACTCGCGCATGCTGACCTTGCGCCACTCGCCCTCGTCGATGTGGGAGAAGGTCCTCAGCTTCACCACGAGCTCGCGGATGCGCTCGAGCCCAGCGGTCATCTCGTCGAGGCGCGAGCGGGCGCGCTTCCAGCTGCCCTGCACCGGCTCGGCCTCGAGCGCCGCGCCCAGCGCCGCCTCGGCCTTCCCGAGGCTCTTCTTCACGGTCGACAGGTGGGAGAGCGAGAAAGCGAGCGGATTGTTGATCTCGTGCGCGATGCCGGCGACGAGCCCGCCGAGCGATGCCATCTTGGCGGCCTGGATCAGCTGCGTCTGCGTCGTCGTGAGCTCGTTCATGGCGCGGCCGAGCTCCGTGTTCTTGCGCTCGAGCTCCTCCACCAGCGCCACCCGCATCTCGGCGATCTCGCGCGCTCGGCGCGCCTCGGCGGCGTCGAGCTCGCTGCGCAAGAGCCGCTCGCGCACGCGGCGCGTCTCGTCCTCGAACTGGCGCCGGCGCAGCTGCGCGCGCACGCGTGCCTTGAGCACGTCGAGCTCGGCCGACTTCTGGATGTAGTCGTCGGCGCCCGTACCGAGCGTCTCCAGCATCGCCGCGCGGTCGTCGAGCGAGGTCAGCACGATCACGGGGATGTCCCGCGCGACGGGCGACGCCTTGATGCGGCGGCAGGTCTCGGTGCCGCCGATACCGGGCATCACCAGGTCGAGCAGCACGCAGTCGACCGTCTGGATCGACAGGATCTCCAGCGCCTGCTCGCCCGAGGCGACCTGGATCACGTCGTAGCCCTCGGCGCGCAGCGCGCCGCCGATCGCCTCGCGGTAGGTAGCGCTGTCGTCGACCGCCAGGATGCGGCTCGGGCTGAGCAGGCTGCGCGTCTGGTCGTCGCCGCGGGTGTCCTGCGCCATGCGCAGCACGGCCCGCAGCTTCGCCAGGATCACCGTCGGATCTTCGCGCTTGTTGACGAAGGCGTCGGCGCCGGAGTCGAGCGCCGTGAGCTCGACGTCGATCTCCTGGGTGTCGGTGAGCAACAAGCAAACCACGCGCCGCAGCGCGGCGTCGAGCCGCACGTGGCGGATCACCGTCGACCCGTCCATCCCTGGCAGCGCACCGGCGACGACGATGGCATCGGGCCGCTCGACGGCGGCGAGGCGCAGGCCCTCCTCGCCGCTCGAAGCGACCGAGACGCGGTAGCCGTCGCCCTCGAGCGCCTCGATCAACACGGCGCGGAAGGCCGGGCTGTCGTCGATCAGCAGGATCGGTCGATCGCCGCTCTTCTTCTGGTGCTGCAGCAGCAGCTCGCGCGCGCGCGCCACCACGTAGCCGCGATCGTAGGGCTTGCCCACGTACTCGTCGGCGCCCGTCTCGAGGCCGCGCATGCGGTCGCGCACCTCGACCTCGCTGCTCAGCATCAGCGCCACGACGTGCCGATCCGGCGTCATCCGGCGCAGCTCGGCGAGCAGATCGACGCCGTCGCCGTCCGGCAGCACCACGTCGAGGATCGCGACGTCGACGCGCTCGCGCGCGAGCGCATCCTTCGCCTCCGTCACGCTGGAGCAGGGGACGGTGAAGAAGCCCGCGTCGGTGAAGGCGTCGTTCAGGTCCATGCGGACCGTCAGGCTGTCATCGACGATCAGGACCTTGGCGCTCATGGGCCGGGCCCCTTGCCGCGCGCGAGCGCGCCCAGCGCGGCGCCGATCTCGCCGAGCGGCAGGACGCGCTCGGCCGCGCCGAGCTCCGCCGCCTCGCGGGGCATGCCGTAGATGATGCTGGTCGCCTCGTCTTGCGCGATGGTGGCGGCGCCGCTGCGCCGTAGCGCGAGCAGTCCGAGCGCGCCGTCGCGGCCCATCCCCGTCAGCAGGCCCGCGGCCGCCTCCGGGCCATACTCCCGCGCGACCGACTCGAACAGCACGTCGACCGAGGGCTTGCAAGAGTGGCGCTCCGGGTCGTCCGTCAGCTCCAGGCGACCGGCGCGCACCACGAGGTGATGATCGGGCGGGGCGAACACGATGCGCTTGCCGAGCGAGCGCACCACCTCGCCGCCCCGGGCGAAGCTCACCGGGCGCGGCACCTGCGTGCCCATCCAGTCGCCGAACGCCGGCGCGAACGCGGCCCCGATGTGCAGCACCACCAGCACCGGCGCCTCGACGTCCTTCGGCAGCGAGCGCAGGACCTCGACGAGCGCGTTGGGGCCGCCCGTCGATGCGCCGAGAGCGAGCAGCGAGGCCTTCCGGGGCCCGATCGGCAGCGCGGGCACCGACCCCGACACCTTCCGGTCCGGCGAGACGCCGTTCAGGCGAGCGCGCGGGTGGGTGATGACGCGCACGCGCGAGACGATCTTGAGCGTGCTCAGGAACTCGCGCTCCCAGACGCCGGGCGGCTCCTTTCCGGTGGGCTTCTCGATCACCTCGACCGCGCCCGCCGCGAGCGCGTCGTAGGTCTTGAAGACCTCGCCCCGGTTGAAGGACGCGCTCACCACCAGGATCGGCGTCGGGCAGTGCGCCATGATGTACTCGGTGGCGGCCAGCCCGGTCATCACGGGCAGCATCATGTCCATGGTGACGGCGTCGGGGCGCAACGCGAGGCAGCGGTCGATCGCCTGGCGGCCGTCTTCTGCCTCACCGACGACCTCGAAGTTCGGAGTCTGCTCCAGCACCTCCACCAGCCGCTTGCGGATGGTGAGCGAGTCTTCGACGACGAGCACGCGCACCTTACTCATCAGTTCTCCACCAGCCGCTCGATGAGGCCGAGCAGCTCGCGCTGGTCGAAGCGGCCCTTGACGATGTAGCCGTGCGCGCCGACGGCCTTGCCGCGCTCGAAGTCTTCGGGCGCGTTGCGCGAGCTCACCAGCACCGCGGGCACGTGCGACAGCTGCGGATCGTGGCGGACGCGATCGACGAACGTGAAGCCGTCGATTCCGGGCATCTCCACGTCGACCAGGAACAGCGCATACGGATGCTGGCGGGCCTTCTCCAGCCCTTCCTCCCCCGAGGTCGCGAGCGCCACCTCGTAGCCCGCCGACTCCAGGATGCTCCGCTCCAGCATGCGCGTGGTGAGCGAGTCGTCGATCACGAGGATCGGACGCGACACGGGAGCGGGCGCCAGCGACACGCCCGCGAAGCGCAGCACCGCGGCCACGAGCGCGTCAGCGTCGAGCACGAGCTCGGGGTTGCCGAGGGCGTCGAGCGTCGCGCCGGCGATCACGGCGCTGGCCCGTGCCACCTCGGGCAACGGACGGATCACCACGGTGCGCGCGCCGAGCAGGCGATCGACGCCCACCGCGGCGCGCCCGCCCGCGCCCTGTAGAACGAGCGCCGTCCAGGCCGGAGCCGACGGCGGCGCGGATTCACCGAGCACCCGCGCGAGCGAAGCGAACGGCAGCACACGGCCCTGATGGCAGACGCTCTCGCGGCTGCCCGTGCGCGCGATCTCGGCGCGCGTGAAGCGAGCGGTCTCGACGATGCGATCGAGCGGCACGCTGAGCGAGCGGCCCCCGCACTCGACACCGACCGCCGTGACCGCGGCGATCGACATCGGCACGCGCAGCTCGACGCTCAGCCCCTGGCCGCGCACCGACTCGAGCCGAGCGCTGCCGCCGAGCCGCTCGCCCGCCTCGCGCATCACGTCGAGCCCCACGCCGCGACCAGACACGCGCGTCACGCCGCGCGCGGTCGAGATGCCGCCGTGGAGCAGCCGCTCGAGCACCTGCGCGTCGCTCAGGCTCGACACGTCACGGGCGCTCTGGGCGGGTCTTTCGCCCATCAGTGCCCTCCGCACGGCGTCGATGTCGACCCCCGCGCCGTCATCGCGGCACGTGAAGAGCACGTCGCGGCCGCGGCGCGCCACCGACAGCGAGATCGTGCCGAGCGCGGGCTTACCCGCGCCGAGGCGCGTCGCCTCGGGCTCGAGCCCGTGCGCGACGGCGTTGCGCACCACGTGCAGCAAGGCCCCCTGCGCGACGACCAGCACGTGGCTGTCGAGCTTCACGTCGCCACCGCTGGCGACGAAGGTGAACTGCCGGCCCAGCTCGCGCGCGGCGTCGTACGCGGCGCGCTCGAGCGGAAGGAAGATGCTGCTCGCCGGCACGAGCCGCAGCCGCTCGGCAGAGGAGTGTGTCTCCTCGAGCTGCCGGCGCACGCGCCCGACGCCATGCCGCAGGCCGCTGTCGAGGCGGGCGAGCCGCTGGCGCAGATCTTCGGCCACGCGCTGCGAGCGCTCGAGCACCGTGCTGGCGCGCTCGGAATCGGAGCGCCGCGGAGCAGCGAGCTGCTTGCCGAGCAGCTCTGCCAGCTGGCGCGCCTGCTCGACGAGCCCGAGCGGCCCCTTGAGCGCCTCGAGCTCGATCAGAGCCTCTGCGAGGCCGTCGACCACCGCCTCGACCTCCGCCACCTCGGCGCGCAGCGTGACCGCTTGGTCGATCTTCGCGAGCTGGGCGGGCGACTCGAGCCCGGATTGGGGGGCAGGTTGGGGGGCGGGTTCGGCGCCCCGCGCGCCGCCTCCGCCGAGCGTGCCGGCTGCGGTGTCCGCGACGCGCGACGCGCCGGGTGCGCCCGCGGGGCTGGGCGTGCCGCTCGCGCCGGGCACCCCACTCGCAGCGGGAAGGCCCAGCACGCCGGGGTCGGGCGCGCCTGCGGCCGCGCGCGCCACCCCCGCTCCGCTGCCGGGTCCCGACGCACCGGTTCGAGCCGGCGCTGGCGGCGCAGAGGCGGGCGC
>Ga0247763_1000154_pt1 | contig 35440 bp, 33 predicted proteins | sample UWRJL141409B4_FD_179926 | JGI IMG/M metagenome (GOLD analysis project Ga0247763, IMG submission 179926) | Plant litter microbial communities from Arlington Agricultural Research Station in Wisconsin, United States - UWRJ-L141-409B-4 | ecosystem: Environmental > Terrestrial > Plant litter >... | reverse complement strand
GGTGGGGTGTTGAGGAGAGGTGGGGACACATTACCAACCCCTTCGGACCTCGAGTACTGACTGATGCACACACAGGTTGATACTAGTATAAACCCAATTTGTCTGTCCCATGTCAAACCAAATTCTGGGGTGAACTGAGATTAGAGGCTCTTAATTTTCTTGGTATGGTTTTGAGTCAGGGGTAAAGTAAACACATGCTCTCACCAACTCGCCAAAGTCATTCTGACCCGATCCACATGAGCAGTATTGTCAGCAGTACACCCACGCATGAATCAACACAGCGCCTTCGATCAACTTATGTGATGCTCTCAAAAAGCAGTCCATGATCCGTTGTCTTGCTTTCTCCACTGGGCTGTCGCAGCGAATGATCACCCGAAAAAGTGTCGGCGGCGTCCAAAGAACAATCAACCTGCTCAATACACACACTCGGTGCCATCACTCCCCGTACCAATTGAGCCGACGTGAGCATGTTTGTTTTATGACCCTTTCATCGACAACACGGTTGTTTTTGTTGTTTTTGTTGATATAACACCCATTTCGCTTCACACAATATACCTTTTTCTCATCTTCATCTCATCACATCAAGAAGTTTTTTATTTTTAAATCCACTATCGGCAATTTTTCTTCAATATTGGAAGAGGGAAAGAAAAAAATGCATCCCACCAAAATCTCCACCCTCATCGCCCACGCTAGCGTCATCGCCGCCGCCACCACCACCACCACTCTCAGCCCCGACGACATGGCTCCGCGCGGCTGGGAATCTGACCGGGATTACTATCTCTCCAAGGCCAAGGCCGCGGCCTCCGCCTTCCGGGCCAAGTACGGCATTGGCTTCAAATCTGTGGGAGCTACCAAGACCACCCCCGAGGTTACGGCCATCCCAGCCTGGCAAGCACAGCGTGACAAGGGCAAAGCCAAAGGACTCCAGGCCGCCGCAAAGTGGAAGGCCAAGTACGGTGGTGGTGGTGGCTGCAAGAATGGCAAATGCAATAACCACAACAGGAACAAGCGCGTCGATTATGACCATGACCATGACCATGACCACCACAAACACGACGACGACGACAAAAACGTGAGCCCTGGGCCCATCGACGAGAACAACAACAACCCGGTATCCCAACTCGGAAACAGCCGGAGTCCCAGCCAATACAACGGTGGACCACAAGCCCAAGGCGGCGACGGTGACACTGTCTGGGGAGCCTACTACCCTCCACCTCCGCCTCCGCCTCTTGGCCCTCCTATCCCTCCTGTCCCTGCTCCTCCCTCAGGTATCTCCGCCAGTGTGCCCGGTGACCTGCCCTCTGGGAACTCCCAAAGCAATGCCAACACCAACTGGCAAGACGTCGCCGCCTCCTGGGAGGCCTACGGCTCATCCGTTGCCTCGCAGTACCATGCGGACAATTACAAAGACTGGCAGACGGTAGTGGAGAGCGCCCATAGCGTGGCGAGTAGTTATCGGGTTGAGTATGCGACTCCTACGCCTACGCCTACGACAGGGTATGAGGGGAAGCTTGAGGTGACGGAGGCTGCGGAGCAGCCCAAGGGGACGGCCGGGGTGGGCAGGCTGACGCCCGCACCGAATCAGGGGCAGGTGAATGGGGCGGCGGCGGGGGGCGAAAACGCCAAGGTGGTGGGTATGGGCGTGGTGGTGTTGGCTGTGGCGGTGGCAATTGTTTAAGCCCTCCAAGAGAGATAGAAAGTGTCTGGCAGAGCAAAAGAGCCTTTGACATCGGGAACAACCCCCCCCCCCCCCCGGAGGGGTTGCAGGAGAACATGTGTCTTCATCACTAAATACAAGTACAGGTACAATACAACACATCCAAGGCGTCTAGTCTAGGTAGCCGGTTCTAACCCCTTGATAGAAACACACGAATCGGGAGGGATCTTCCTGAGATAAATAGAAATGCAAAACGGAAGTATAAAAGATCAGCCCCCCTTGACTGCAAAAGCCAAATGATACGTCGCCAGTTCTTCTTGAGTGATCTTCCCCGGACTCTTGACACAGAGGTCCTCGCCCTTCATTGACTTCGGAAACGCGATAACATCACGAACCGAGTCAGTGTACGTCAACACTGCCACTAGACGATCAAAGCCGATCGCGAATCCGGCATGAGGTGGGCAGCCTGCCCGAAGAGCTTCCAGAAGGTGGGAAAACTGCGCGATACCCTTGTCCGTCATTTTGAGAACTTCCCGCATCACGTATTCTTGCATGTCTGCAACGTGAATACGCCGACTGCCGCCGCCGAGCTCGACTCCGTTGACAACGAGATCATAGTGATCCGCCTTGGCCTTCAAGGGATCACGAGCAAGTAGCTGAGCATCCTCTTCCGTGAGCGGCGCTGTAAATGGGTGGTGTGTAGCTGAGAACCCCGCTTGGCCGCCTTGCCCTGGATCTGTCTCGTTGTTCAGTGTAAACATGGGAAAGTCATTCACCCATAGGAATTTGAAGTCGAAGCTGCGTGGTAAAAGGCCTTTGGACACAGCCTGGTGGTACACAAGATTTCGGAGAGTACCAATGGCAGTCGAGCCACCTGAGAATGGCTGGTTTTGCCGCGCTTGAAAAATGAGGACATCGCCATCCTCCAGGTTTTGGAAATCTTCCAGTCCCTCTTGGCCACCCGTGATACCCTCTAGACCCTTGTATCCCAGAGATGAGAGCCCACTCATAGGCTTCATGCTATCAAATATCAAAGCAACTGGAGCGCCGTCGCCGTTTCGTGCCAAGGGCGCGGGCATACCCTCCATGAGGTCGTGCACAAAGCTTGGTATACCCTCGGAGCTATCGCTTTCACAGGGACTCGGACGAAACCTGAAAGCTTCAACGATAGGGTCCTCCAAGTCGCTAATCATGGACTTGAACGTTGATGGCAGAACATGATCCACGCGCCGAATCTATCTTGTTAACTCTTGCTCGTGCTTTGAGATTGACTAACTTACCTCGTATGGGATCCTCAGGTCAGGTTTGTCAGACCCAAACCTAGACATGGCCTCTTGGTAGGAAAGCCGTTGGAAAGGCATGTTTGGGACCTGCCAAGATGGAGACCTGCCCAGAGACTCGCCATTCTTCCTAGTTATGCCACTCTTTGGCGCCGGGTACGCCGAGTCCCGGGTTTTCACTAGATAGAAATGGTTGTCAAGACCAGCCAGTAGTTCCACTATCAGTGATTCAACCGTCCGCATAACATTCTCTCCTGTGGCAAACGACATCTCGAGATCAAGCTATTCTGGTAAGCCGATGGACACCGCATAAGAACTTGACATGGTTGTACCTGCGTAAATTCTGGCTGTCTATCCGCCCGCAGGTCTTCGTCTCGAAAGCAACGAGCAACCTGGTAATATCGATGGATTCCCGATGCCATCAAAATCTGCTTGTACTGCTGTGGACTCTGTGGCAAAGCATACGCCAGGTTAGGTCGCCTCGTAGGGACCAAGAACTCCCTCGCGCCTTCAGGGGTAGACTTGAAAAGGAGAGGCGTCTCGACCTCGGTAAAGCCAAGGTTGTCGAGTGTCTTTCTGACCTCAAGACTCATACGGTGGCGAACTGCGAGGCGTGAACGTAATTCCTCGGAAAATCGAATCTGCAGATGACGGGAAGAAGGAGGAAACTGAGCCTCCTTTGATACGATAATCTTCCCTGGAAATTCGTTTAGGGGCTGGATGCTGTCAAGGTTCATATCGATTCGGGATACGCCTTGGGGAAATAAGCCAGCTGAGACTGCCCCCCCGACGGCGTTGTTGTCGGCATCAGGCTGAGGCGAGAGTTTGGAAATTATACCAGTTACCGAAACTGGACTGTGGAGCGGTATGGCTCTTAGAGCAGCATGGCTGCCATGCCCCAAAATCCCACTCTCGTCAACTTGAGAAGTAATTTGTATGACCGGACCATTGCTGACCTCAATATCAGCAAAAACCAGTCTTGAGTGCAGAACGCGACGTCGGGCAAGAAAACCGTGGACAGTGACCTTGCCGCCCTCGTTGAAGTCACTGGGATTTGAGGCTTGCGGAAATCGACCTACATCGAATCAGCTTAAAAATTATGCAATGCCAATCAATCTTGCGCATACTGTACTCGTCCCATTTTTGACCTAGTCCCGATGCCAAACTGGTAGACGTGCGTGTGCATGTGGATTTAGACTTGGGTTTCGATGAAGGTGTAGACTGAATCGATGCAGAACTGTGAAGGCGCACTGAAGATGAGCTACATGGTGGTAGGAGCGATTGACGGCTCGGGCCAGCGCCTTTGAGCCTTGTCAAGCTGCAGATCCGTCTCACAGAGACGCGTATCTGAGCCATTATTGCAGAGCTACGACAGGCGCAGAATCGTTGACCCCTCGCCTCTCATCGCGACTGTCAAGCTTAGATTTCTGGCTGGGCCTGGAGCTTGGGTCCCCAGGCGGCTGGGCTGGGCTGGGCCCACCCCAGCTGGCCAGCTGCCAAAAAACAAGTGGGGCTACACCAGCAACATCAAAAACCGCGCTTGCAGCAAGAATTTGGAAATTTTTCTCTTTCTTATTTATCCCTTCCAATTCAATACAAAGTGAGTACCACCACTTCAACACTGCGACCAGTGCCCGTTCTGTTCTCCAGCTAACAAGAATTCGCAGATGATGAAAGCCAGCGTGTTTATATGATGAAGCTTCCTTTTTCTAGACCTTCCGAACTCTCCCCTCGGGGCTTAAGTGGTTCGTTTGGAAAAGAGGTTGGAATTATGAAATGAGCGTTCGGCACACCGACCTTGTTACTCATCGGACGCGATCACGGCACTCTGATTCTATTTAAATTGGAAGGACTCTCTGTATTTCCCCTCTCTTGTCTCCCTTTAGTCCTTCAAGTGTAGGTTCACACCACACAAACTGTTACATCCTAAAGACCCCCACCGAAGCGAGGTTTGCATTCCCATATCGTTGTTAGTTGCCCTTCATTATTCTCAGTCTTTCCTTGGAGCTGTCCGCAGCGTGGAGAAGCCAACGGGGTGTCTAGGTAGCTCGAAGAGACCATGAAACTTAGGTCAATAAGGCCCGCATTGTCGGAATTAGAAAGCGAATGGTGTCTGCCATTTAGCGAGAGCAATGATATAATTGGTTGGTGCGCTCGCGGAAAACATTTGGGGCAACACTGCAAATGCAAATGCGGTATGTGCCGCTCAACCTCTACGTGCACTTTGTTATCAATGCAAAATGTTACACAATGACGCGGGAATATGTTCTGAAAGATCGATTGCCGGGCAAATGCCCTCTTGAACTCTTGCATTTCTCTTTGATCCATGTTCCAGGTTTGCCGAGACCCGTGCACCGCCCACTGGATGTGGCTCGCAGCCGTAAATGGGTAGGGGGGGGCGGCTGAAATCGCCTTTGCTTGACTCCGGACCACTGAATTTGGATGGTTGATCGGAGGTGATCGCTTGTCCAACGACGCACCGCACAGCAGTCCGCCAGCCAGGTTAGACCACTGCTGCCCGATTGCACCCCGACCCAACCGCCAGACTCCTGTTCAACAACTCCCGTTCCATCTTTCCCATCTTAGCCCTCGCTGAGCAATCCTACGCGCATTCTCCTCGGCTATCTCTACCGCAGCGCGAGTTTTCAGAGATCTGATTCCGATTCCGCACACGGTGCACCGTAAGTCGCCGTAGCCGCAGCGGCAGCCGAAGCCGAAGCGGAATCAGAGTCTGCTCGCCGGGCCTGACCGGCAGCCCAGATCCATGGCGAGCTCATTCGAGAAGTCGGTGAAGGGTGCGACCAAGATCAAGGTGGGTTGTTTCTTTTCGCGCAGACCCCCGCACAGTGTTGACCAGAGACGTTATCCCCGCAGGCTGCACCCCCAAAGACAAAATACATCGAACACATCCTCGTTGCCACGCACTCAGGCGAAGCTGGTGTCGGAGAGGTCTTTCGCGCCCTACAATACCGACTACGAGATTCAACATGGACCGTCGTCTTCAAGAGCTTGATCACAGTGCACCTCATGATTCGTGAGGGGTCGCCCGACGTCACCTTGGCCTACCTGGCTAAGCACCGGAACATGTTGGCAGTGAGCGTCTTTTCCGACGGTGAGTATATACGTATACGCCTCGGTCTGCTATCAGGAGACTGACTCCAGGACGCCCCAGCCCAAACTCAAGGACGGAATATACGACACTACTCCAACTATCTCTCGGAGCGAGCTCGTGCCTACAAGGAATCCAAGGTCGACTGGGTACGGGGCAAGGACTCGCGCCTAGAGAAACTGTCGGTTGATAAGGGCTTGCTGCGGGAGACGGAAGTCGTCCAGCATCAGCTGACGGCCCTGTTGAAATGCGATGTGAGTGTTGCGCAGTCGCCGCGGAGAGCAAAGGCACTTACACGGACAGGTTATGGAAAACGAGCCCGAGAACGAGATCACCGTGACAGTCTTCAGGCTACTGGTTCTGGATCTTCTTGCACTGTTCCAAGCTCTCAATCAGGCAATGATCAACATTCTGGGTGAGACTTTGTCTCTATGCGGACAGGGCCGACTCCTGTTAACATACCTATGCAGGCCACTTTTTCGAAATGTCTAAGACGGATGCTGAGAGGGCCATGGACATCTATCGAACATTCACCCGCCAGACGGACTTTGTCGTGCAATACCTCAGCATTGCCAGACAGTTCGAGCATCACACAAGGGTCGAAGTTCCTAAGCTGAAACACGCACCAGTTAACCTGGGCCGCCAGCTAGAGGAGTATCTCAAAGATCCCGATTTTGAAATCCACAGGCGACAGTACCTGGCCGAGCTGGAAGCGAAGAAGTCAAAGGGAGGTCCTGTGGGAGCGTCCAAGTCGTCAAGGTCCGAGACAGCAACCAAGAGTGACACAGCCAAGGCTTTCTCGAACACGAATGGCTCCTCTCAAGCGTCGAAGCCAGCACAGCCCAACAAAGGCCCAGATGCTGACTTGATCGACTTTTTCGAGTCTATCGAGCAAAACCAGACAACCATGGCCGTACAAGTACCACCGCAGCCGCAACCCCAAGTACAGATGGGTATGTCGCCCTGGGGACCTGCCCCTTTCCAGGGCCAACCTACAGGTATGCCGGCGAACGGGTTTATGCCTCAAGCAACAGGATTCCAGCAGACATCCTTTGCTCAACCGGCCCAACAAACTGTTGGTGGGTTTGTCCCTCAGCAACAGCCAGCAGCACCAGTGCAACCGGCATTCACAGGCGCCGGCTTTGGGGGGTTCTCCCCTCAGCCAGCCTTCCAACCCAGCTCTTTGTCTCCGATACCGCAGGACTCGGTTGCAAGTTTTCAGACCGGCGTTGCCCCAGCATTGCAAGGAGGTCTTCAAGCCCCCCAACAAACTACCAACCCCTTCCGACAGTCCCTGCTTGCGCAGCAGACTGGTTCCCAATTTGCTGCCGCTAGTCCGACTGCCCCAGTACCTGTTCCTCAACGGTCCAACACCATTCAGTCTACTAACCCTTTTGCACGATCATCTCCGCAAGCCACTCAGCCCTTTGCAGCCCCCAGCTCAAACTCACCATTTCAGTCGCAACCTCCAGTCAATTTGCCGCCTCAACAACAGCCACAAACGCCAGTGCAGGGCCCGGGTGTGGCTCCAGCAGCTGCTCTCCAACCTGCTCCCACAGGCACAAACCCCTTTGCCAGGAATTTTGCACCCGCTCCGCCACCGCAAACTGCACCACTCCCTCAGCAAGCACAAGGCCTCATCACTCAGCCGACAGGTACAAACCCGTTCCGGCAAGGTGCATTTGTCAACCATGCCACTGGGCTAGGCTGGCAGCACAACCAGCAACAGATTGGCGGCGGCCTCGACCAGATCGAGACCATACCTGTCTTTCCAAGACCCGCAACCCAAACGCCTTGGCAGCAGTAATGTCTTCGAGAAGGAGAAACTCATCACCAAAACCTTTTGATTATATCCAATCTGCTTCATACACTCAAGTTTTGCATCCCATTCTTTTATCCTTACTTGATTACGCCCCTCTTTTACTCCATTCTCTTATGGGCTTGGTACGCGGTATGGTCTGGTCTGGTCTGCCGATGCTCAAGGGCATTTCATGTAGCGATGGCGTTTTCTCCCGAGGCAGGAATCATGAGAGGTTTGGACGGGCTGCAGCTCGAATTTTCATGTTATTTTTCACCTTTTCTCCCTCTTCGCGCGGGTTGATGATATGATTTGATAGTACGATAGGAGAGTGTGAGATAGAGACGGGATGGAGAGATCGAGGAGGTCAAAAAATTGGACCTCGGGATGGTGGGGGTGGGATTAGAAATGACAGGAGGCTCGGGGGCAGCATTCATCCATTGTCTCTTTTCACTGGTGAAGTCGGGGTTGGCAAGAACTCCTGGGGAGACATGCAAAGTAGTTTATAATGGCATCCTTTAAGCCGATATCAAATAAAGCTGTTCGCTAGGGTCGTGGGGGTCAAATGGCTGGCAGCTGGGTATGTTTGATCTCTTCACCTCCCCAAGCTGCGTAAAGATCCGCGGCAACTTGCAGAGAACGTCACATCCAAGCCCTGGCTACACTGCTTAACGTCTTTAACCCCGAGTATAGCCATTCGCCTCTAGGTACAATGCTGAGTCGCCAATGACACAAGAGTGTGGTGTCCCTGATACCCAGATTCATTGACGGCGAGGAATACAGAGGCATTGAACTTCCTCCCAAACTCAGGGCTAAGGGCATGATCGGTGTGCTCTAAAAATGGCTGGCAGAACGCAGTTACACTAGAAGTGTAGGATATTATCCATTAATCCCTCTCCTATAAGTTCTCGTACCCATCACCCAAGTTACCAATGTCCATCTTTTCCGCTATGTAATCTTCCAACGCGCCAGTTTTCCTGTAGCGACCCTCCTGTCTATGACGGATGTCCCTTCCCATTTATTCCACTTATTGATCTATACCTTGTGTTTTCAGAATCAAACAGCCTTTTTAGTCCATTCAGACCCAAAACGCCAGTGCTATGCATCATTAAACAAGTTAAAGAACCTAGACGGGATTCCTAATCTAACTCCATCTTGTCCCCCACGGCCGCAATGCCCGCCCCAATCGTCGCCACCATGCCTGCTGACAGGCCAATACCGACCTCCTTCTCGTCCTCGATAAACACACCCAGCCCGGCGAACGCCTCAAACATGGCCCGAGCGGTAAAGTCGGCAAAGCTGTACCCGCCCGTGCTATATTCGCGGCCGACAGCCAGAGTCTTGATCTGCGGGTGCATAAGGTCATCACTGAGGTGGTAGCGGCTCGGTACAAAATCCTGGCCGCCAAAGGGGTCGTATGGCCCTTCGGGCGCAGGGGGTTTCTTCTTCTCCTTGAGACCGCGGATGGAGAGGCGCCCGACCTCGGCGGCGGCCGTGGCCGCAGTGATGGCACCATCAACGCCCGTACGACCACGGCGCTTGAGCTGGACACGGGCAGCGCCTTCGGGGCCTTGGGCGAGGTGGTCGAGCTCGGCTTCACGATTGAGGGCGCGCTCGCGCTTCTCGTCCTCGGCTTCGCGGATGGCATCGAGCCGCCGCTGACGAGCCGCCTCCTTCTCCGCTGCCAAACGCCGCCGCGCCTGCTCGTCGGCATCGCGCCCCGCCTTCCGGTTGCGTTCAATGTCGGCTTTATGCTCCGCCTCCCACTGTTGCAGTTGAGCTTCGGCCTCGCGGCGCTTTGCGTCGGTGCCAGACACAAGGTCAAAGGTTAGGTCCTCCACCATCTGTAGATAGTTATTGTAGTCGTGCAGCGTTTCGAAATCGTCCTCGGCCTGGTTGAAGACGGCGGCAACACGCCGGCGGATATCCACCTCACGCTCGACAGCCAGATCCCCGAAGAAGGCAGATCGGAAGCCCTTCCTTCGCAGTGTCCTGTGGCAGCCCGCGTAAGGACACTGATTTGGTCCGTCATTGAAGAGTCGGTTCACGCAATTGCTGCACATGGAGTGGTAACACTCAGGGTTGATGAGGAATTCCATGTCCTTGTTCAGATATCGGATCGTCTTGCAAACGGGGCACATGTCGTCAGTGCTGAGCGGGAGCGACGACGATCCGCCGGTGGCGCCGGTTTGCCGCGCGCCGTAGGGCGCTTTCCGAGACATGGTGAGGAAGTCGAGGATGAGAAAAGTTGGATCGGCCGGTCAAGCTAAGTTGAGATCGCGGAGTTGGTTTGCAAGCGTTGTGTCAAAGTGCAAAGGGCTATTGGATTGTCAACTCTTGATTCTCACGTAAAGCCCAGAAAGGGTTCCAACGCCACCGGAATGGTCACTGCTGCGCTGTTGCAACGAGAAATCAGATCGCTCCAAAGCCGCGCTAAGCCGCGAGGTGTTGAACAAAAGGAGCTTACCCCAATCCAAATAACTGGCGATCAAGTCTGGACGAGGCTGACACGCCCCACAGCTTCCAGACTCTGACGCAAGGTCCAAAATGCGGGGTGGTGTGCCAGGCAGCCAGAGCCCGCGCTAGAAATGCCCCACCATGAGCTCTCGTTGATCAACCTCGGCGTCTTGTTCCATCAACTTCCACAGGCTTGGGTCTGTGTATTTTGGAGCTTTCAACGCTGTTTTTCTTCAATACTCGCCAACCAGCACTGCCACGACACAGGCAGTCCAAGATGGCTGAAAACGGTACGTCATTGCAGACCTCTCCTCGTCTCCCCGTATGAATAAGATGAGCTCCCGGGACCAGATCACGACTAATACACACCAACCACCAAACCATAAGCTAACCCTCCCAGCTCCCGAGCGGACTCCCGCCGAAGAGGCCGCTGCGCGTGCCAAAGAGCAAGCCGAGCAAGACGCCCTCCCTTACAAGTGGACGCAAACCATCGGCGACGTCGACATTAGCCTAACCGTCCCCGGGAACCTCAAGGGCCGCGATCTAGTAGTGGATATCAGGAAGACATCTCTGAGCGCCGGGATCAAGGGGCAGGAACCAATTATCAAGGTAAGTTGCTCTCTCTTATCTCTACAATACCTTAGGAAAGGAACCTGGAGCTGATGATGGCAAATAGGGCGACCTCCCCCACGCGATTCACACCGACGAGAGCACATGGACACTGACAGCTGCGCCGGACGGAACTAAGACGGTGGAGATCCACCTGGACAAGGTGAACAAGATGGAGTGGTGGGCACACGTGGTGACGACGGCGCCCAAGATTGACGTAACCAAGATTGTGCCCGAGAACAGCAAGCTGTCAGACCTGGACGGGGAGACGCGTGGCATGGTGGAGAAGATGATGTATGACCAGCGCCAGAAGGAGCTGGGTCTCCCGTCGAGCGACGATCAGAAGAAACTTGACATACTGAATCGCTTCAAGGCGTCTCACCCAGAACTTCAATTCCCTGGTGAGTAGATCGTTTAATGAGAAGTTACAATACATCTGTGCCATTTCGGGGGTGTCTTGTGTCTCGGAGATCCAGGCCCGCCTGTAGAGACACTTTCCACACCTCAATTTCTCGGGTTTAGGAGAGAAATACTCAGATCAAGAACATAATGCTGAACGAAAATTAAAACGTGAAGAACAAGAAGAGCGATCACTCGGCAAACCCGCCTCGAAAATATAGGTCGCCCTCATTATTCAGGTTCTCATCATACCCCATGCTCCTCCTAGTCACCGTGCTGCCGTTAGCCTTCGCCATCTCGAGCTACGTCGTCCTTAGGAATCATACCTGGCTCGAAGCTCCCGTCTCCAGCCGTGTTCGCATGGTCATTGGATGGGTTTGGATCATCCAGCACAGCCCAATGGATCTTCCAAATGCTTCCTGGTATCGCCATCACCACCAAGGTATATCAAATTTGGATCCTCTCAAACACATCGATAGAAATCCTAGGAGCTCATTCACGCCCCACAATTGCTTCCTTCGCTGCCATACTTTTGGGTTTCGGAGCTACCTTCTCCAGCCATGCTTCCCGCTAGTTGCGCCGTAAGATCTGACCCCTGATATCACAGTGTTGACATAGGACTTGATGGGCAAACTGACGAGGGGTATGCGATATTTAAACAGCCCCACGGGGCGTTGGTTGAGGTGTTGAGCAGAAATATTCAGGTCCTGGTTCTAAATTCGAGGCTGAAAATTTCTGTATCAAGCCTTTAGATTTTCTCACCAAGGAGCGGCCCTTAACACTAGTTTGAGGAGTAATGCACTTATAGATTCGCCCCAAGGTTGTTTGTGAGACCTGCTGATAGTTGCCGCTAATCTGTAAGGTACGCAGAGTAGTCCGGCACTAAACTTTCTCGTCAAAGCCTAAACTCAAGTCTTTGATATTACGGAAAACATACTGCCTAGCCCATGGGCTGTCCGAGAGTGGTCGAGGTAACACCAAGGCTTGGCATTCCCCAACCACAGCGTTTTGCCACTGCAAAATGCGGGGGATTCATAGAGATTTCGAACTCTAGTATACTAGATGCGTACAGACTTTTCGTCTGTTCTATTGAGTTTTCTGTGTTGAATTCGCATTGTCTGTGATAAAAAAATTTGGGATTTATGACCTTGACTGGAGACATATGCCCCAAATCAATCTTTTATTCCCTTCGCTGTTCAAACAAAGTGGTTTCTCAGTCTTATCATTCTTGACTACAGTACAACACCAAATAATGTAAACCCAAAGCAGCAACATCACGGACCAAAACGATCGTGGTTCAATTCGAGGTTCGAGTCTATGTATCATAGACCGACTCTCCTAGGCGAGGATGTGAGGGGTGAAACGAATCGCCGAGACCACGGAGTAAATTTGCCAAGGGTCATGGCGTCAGAGAGCCCACCAGATTCAATCTTGGAACTGCCCAGTAATGCGAATGCAGATGGACAAGCTGCAAACCATCAATTGTCAGATAATTGGCGTTCCAGGGTTTGACCTAGAATTTTCAAACAGTTATAGCTTGCCAGGTTTCGGTCAGGAGGCCGGATCGTACTCTGTATAGGTCAGGAACCGAATACTGAGGACAAGAGGGGAACCTGGAAGGCGGATAGGGATCAGGATGTCACACACGCAAAGGAATGAAGCTGAGATGGTTTGTCCAGCTTGATTGTCATGGACTATCCTCTGAGCAACGATACTAACCATCGCGGTGCGAAATACAGACCTAGTTCTTTGACAGCCGGGCGGCTTTGAACCGGCTGACTCGAGGAGCGCTACCCTCGTCCTCGTCAAGTGGGATAACGGGTGATTCTTCCTCCTTGAGGAAGCCACCTTGTTGCTGGATCATCCTGTTCCGGAGACGGTTGTACTCAACAGCAGCGGCTTGGTAAAGCAAGACATCGTCCATGTCGTTCGGCTCAGCTGGACTGGATGAGACGTTCCGTTCCACAATCGCAGCGGCTAAGGTCTGGCCCTCGGGCGGTGCAGGCTCGGAACGTTCAGTCACAGGGCCAGCAGGGTCACCGAGGAACGAAGGGCGGAGTTGAAGAGGTCCAGGGGGGAAATTAGTGGCAGGTCCTGATTTCGTCGACACGGCCACGCGTTCTCTTTTGAATCTCGACACTCGCTTCGGCTGTTCGTCTTCCAGATCCTCGGCATCAGATACAAGAGACTTATCGACGATATCTTTGACGGGTTGAGCCTCTTTCGTGGGTTTAGAGTTAGCGGACGGTCGTGGCTTGATGTTCTTTTTTGCAGCAATATTCAGGGCAGAGGCGAATCTGACAGATTTCGCTTCACAAGGAGCCTTGTATGGTGTGATTGCCGGTTCGGGCTCTTGTTCTCGAACCACATGTCCCCGTTCCACCCCTTCGGCGACTGTTGAATCAGCCTGTTGGCGCGAGCTGGCGAATGCAGATTGGGACTGAAGGCGTTTCTCAAGCTTTTGCATGCGCTTGATGTAATCAACGGTGATAACACTGTGCTTAGACCGTCCGAGTTCATCCTCATCTTCGTCACGGTAATCCTCAGGCCCCTCATCGGACATGTCCCAGTCATCATCCTCATCCCAAGTCTCGCCTTCCTCGATCTGCAGCTCTGCCACCACCGGGCCCATCTCAGAGCCGCAGTAATCAAGCATCTGCTGGCGGAGTTCCCTGTCTTCAGGAGATTCATTTTCTGGAATGACCGCTTTTGAGAAGTCCGTAGCCTCCGACTCCCGCGCAATCCGCATTAAGTCTTCTACTCGTTGTGCTCTATTAAAGATAGGTGGCTTGGAGGGCTTATCACCGGTCTTGGTGTCATTGGCAAATGACACACTCTTTTTCGAGGTCTGAGCACCTGCTGGCACTTCCTCGGGTTTGGCGTTTGAGGGTGGTCCCACCGCCTTGGAGGGTGTAGCAGCTTCTTCTTCTTTGCCTCCACCCCCACTCGTGGCTGCCAGAAATGCATGGTCCTTGGGAGTTCTGGTGGGGGTACCGGTTTCTGTGAGATTGTCGACTCCAGCTTTCTCGAGCGCGGCGGCGATCTGGGAGCCAGCATCCGAACCGGTCTGAAGACGGAAACTGACAACATTCCCCTCCCCATCCAGCTCCTCTATGATGTCTGTGAGAGGTAGGCCCGTCTCTTCATCTGTTCCGCCGTCAGGGTGGGCTATTACCGTCGCAGCCGAGAGCCGATTCTCCTCAGCCTGGAGCATTTTCGTCAGGGACTGGACATTTTGCTCGCCGTAATCGAGGCGGCGTGAGATGACGGTGAGGATTTGCTTTGTGTCCTTGAGATCATTCTTGCCAAAGATCTCGTTGATCTCCTTTTGTGTGATGAGCTCGCTGCTGAAATCGCGACGAATGCGAGCAAGTTCTTTTCGGGGAGGGGGATCGAGGGGAAGCTGGTCGACTTCTTCTTTGAGGGCTGAGTAGTCGAAATACCATTGCTGCCAGTGCTTGAGAGAAGCACGCAGCTTGTTGACCTTGCCTTCAAGCAGTTGTACATGCCGGTCGAGATCAGACAAGTGGTCTTTAACGTGAGCCATAGCGGCTGCAGATGTGGAAGATGCAGGGAGAGGGAAACGAAACACCATGAGTGCAAATTTTGAGGGAGTGGGGCGCTGCCCCGCTGTCTTACGCACGACTCCGGCATACGTTTTGCCAAGCATTGTGCTCCCTTGTGTGAACTCTGAATTCAGAATCTGTAGAACTGCCGAGTTCAGTCAGCTCGTGGGGCCGAAGCACTCAAGGTTTGTCAACCCGCCTTTCTTGAAACCGCTAGGTATGTGGTTGAAGGTATCATTCCGACTTTTTTTTAAAAAAAAAATTGGCCTTGATCTATAAAGTCCATTGAAAGCAGTCGAGCCGCTACCTTCCACTCCGTAACGGCTTGTCATTCACAACGAGTTCCTTGGCAACTCTGGCTCACCCCACGAGGACCGAAGAGTCTTTCCGATATTGCACCTTCGCATTCAAACATCTGTCATGGTAATGCTTGCTGAACTACACTCTTTCTCGCATTCATAGAGTCAAACGATTCCGATAGCTATCCCTGCTTCCTCTCCTCCCAGTTGCCCAGCGTACCCATCCCCGAACCCAAACCCCAAGAATGCATGAAATGAGAAAATGTCCGGTAATAAAACAGCAATAGAAACACAAAAAGCAAATAGCTGCTCCCTTTCCCTTGTAGCACGCTCGAGTCGATGCTGGGTATCAAAAAGCAAGTTTCTCGCTTCCCAAAGCAACGGAACGGAACGCATCTGCATAATTTGCATGCATGAATGTTTCAAAACAACAGCCGGCGCGGGCCGCCGCGTCGCCTCCACATCCCTCCACAGCCACAAGGCTCCCCGGACACACTTTTCGGTACCGGCAACTTTTGCCTTTTTGTCCAGCAGGAGCTTATTTCAATGTCCCTGGTGGAAGGTCTGCGTCTGCCGTGGTTGGATGCGCTTCCCATCCAAGAATTTGGGCGTTCGGTCCTCATAGTACGGGTTTCTCGTCTGCTGGCTCTTCTTGGCCTCGAACGCCGCACGCTCCTCCTCGTCGAGGGAAAACGCCTTCTTGAGCCACCCGAAAGCACTCCGTTTCTTCTTCAGAGTCCGCGAACTCCCGGACTCCTGCGTCATTGTCGTCACGTTGCTCAACATGCTCATACCCATCGCTGAAGGGATGTCGCGGGATGGGATGTATTGTGGTGGCCCGACTGTTCCCGAAGTGTGAGGCCTTTGCTGCAATGGAGAGTATGGGCTTGCCTGCACGGGACGGAAGAATTGCTGATCTGAGTGCGGTGAAGGAACCAGGATGGAACGAACAGGCGGTGCCGGAAACTCCGCGAGTGAGGAGTTGATAGAGGCTACCGAGTTAACCGGCGGCCGTTCCATGTCTGACCCATAAGCAGAATCGGGCGCCTGGCAGGCACGGGGAGATTGGTAATACATTGGACGATGCATGGCCAGACCATTTGGCGGTGGGACTTGAATCGACTCGGGTGGTGTGGTTTTTAGCGAGACTCGTTGTCTTAGAGACGTCCGCTGCCTTGGTTGAACCTCTAGATCTGTCTGCGGCTGTGGTTCCTGTTGAGGTTGAGGTAACGTCTGCGGCTGGGGTTGCGGCTGTTCATGCGGACGGGGAGGGGGTGGTCGCTGTGGCTCCGGGTGTGTCTCTGCCCGACGCACCGACGGTACTAGAGGTTGCGACTCCGGTGGAGGCTCAGGTCGTACTACCTCGGGCGCCGCTTCAGGTCTTGCGTCGGGTTTAGGATTTGGCCGACGGACCGATTTCGAAATCGCGACAAGCTTTGGCTTGGACGGCTGCGTTCTCAACTGCTGCTGGAATCTCGGCGACAATGGCGCATCTGCAATTTGTGTGGACACTCTGACGGCGACCGACAATCTCGGCTTGTTCGGCTCGTCCCGCTTGGGTTGATATCCTCGGCGAGGATCCGTATCTTTTACCCGAGGAGATGGTAGAGGAGAAGGTGGTAGCGGGGTATACGTCCTTGGTTGCAGGATATATAAGGTATCGGTTTCATTAACCACCGGCTCATCAACTTGCTTCTCGTCGACCAAATGCTCGTCAACCAACTGCTCGTCAACTGACTTTTCGCCAGCCGACGAATCGTCGTTTGCGGGTTCTTCAACTCGTGGCCTCGGTCTCTCCGAGAGTCGGCGCGGGTTCCGAGCGGGTGGCGACCGTGGCACGATCGGTTCTTCTTCAACATTGGTAAGGAACGTTTGCGCTTTCTCCATCGCTTGGTGTTCTTCTGCCTCCGCCTCCACTGCCCCCACGTGCAGCATCGTTTTCGACTTCTGGTCTCGAATATCCAGCGCTGATACTTCCTTCTCCAGACTTGGGTCTGGTTTAGTTACGATTATGGAAGCCCGGGGTAGCTGAATGTCAAAAAAGGGCGAGTCCATACTCTGAATTGGATTGACCGTACTTAGCCGGAGGGATAAACGAGGCGGCGAGCTGGATATTTTTGGTAGAGGAGACACGGGCGGTGTCATACTTGACGAGGCATCCGACACACGGGGTGTATGGCCAAGATGTGTAGGCTGGGTTACGAACGGTTCTATCACACTAAACTGCAGGGGAAGTCAGAGACACTAACATACCAGATATGAGGGGAGAACTCACTTGGATCCTGCGGCTAGCCTCGCTCGCTTTGCGCTCCATCTCTGCTACCATCCCATTCAGTCTGACAATCAGCCCGTTGAGTTCGCTAGCCTTCGCTTGCAGGTCGATAAAGGCATTGAACCAGCCGTCGGTGTTTCCCTTCATGGCATCAAAGATATCGATCATATCCGGACGATCTCGACGCCAAGCGCCATGTTCCTGCTCAGCTAGGTAGAGGCTGAACTCTCTCGTCGCGCTTACACCCTCAGCTAGGTCCTGCACTGTCTGCTGCAGTGCGATCTGAGTTCGCGCAATAATGTGCTCAATCTTCTGGTTTCCGTCCAAGATCTGGTTCCGAAACTTGCCATCCTCTAGCATCTGCTCAAATACCGACATGTTCTCCATGGGCAGCTTCAGATGCTCAGTCCTATCCTTGAGGTCGGTAGTGGCCAGGCCGATATCTTCCAACGTCGTCTCCAAGAACTCATCCACCTCGTCGATGTGTCCCTGTAAGATGGAGACAACGAGGACTTGGCTGTTGGCCATGCCATTGAGGAGCAGATACACACCGAATGAGATTTGGGCCATTAGCCTCCGGAGTTCGTGGTTCACCTGGCCAGGGCGATACCGCCAAGTGGCGACAGGAGGTGGGTCTGACTTCTCCCGGTCTAACAGTTCCATTCGGCGAGCTTTTGCATCACCGGTTCGCAACTTTGGCTTGGGTGTGGCGCCGCCTTGGGTGGCTTCGACCAAAGACTCAGCGAACGCATCTTGCATAAAAGGTATGGGATGCTGGGGAGCTGGAGGTTCCTCGGGTTTCCTTCGCAGATCTGGCTCGACATCTGATCCTCCTGGCGGGAGTGAGGCTCTGGCTCCTGCTGATCGTCCGTCTGGGATCAAGGCGCGGGGTGATTGGCCAGGAAGAGTCGACTGCAACTGCGTCGTGGCACTCATGATGGGCGTGACAACTTCGGTTCAAGTTGGCATTGAGTGGTTCTGGTGACTAGGACAGATCGGCAAAGCGATCAGCAGGAACCCGTGTGGTACGGTGTCGTTCCGGAACACAGCCCTACGGTGTTCCTGCAGGTACCCGCAGCAGCAGGCGTGAGCTGTGCGAGCCTATTGGCAGCTCCCTCAATGAGGGTGGAAATCAGAGTCGAAAGAAAATTCCTAGATCAGACTCCAAGGAAAAGCTTGCAGACGCAAGACATAATGACTGCAAACTTTCCAATCAAAGCGAAGGGACAACTCGGAATTGTCGGTCGGGATGGGGGCCGACGCGGTTGCGGTCGAGGGTTGGGGCAACCGGATTTTCGGGGGAAGAAGGACGAGAATCGTGCGAGTCGACCGTTTCTCGAGAAACGAGCGTCAATTAATCGTGATGCAAGCGGAGATCGAAGAAACAGAACAACATTAGGTAATTAAAGAGCGGAGCGCTGCCGATAGTTGGAGCGGTGCCTCGCGGCAAAAGATCGAGATCTCAAGGAACTGGGAGAAAGCAGCTTCCAAAAAGCGACACCGCGAAAGAATAATAAGGGTCACCCCGGTGCGTTGCCCTCTCGATTCAACATCCACTTTGGGCTTCGACAGCTTCCTGCACCACGCTGCCTGCTTGTCAATCCGAAAGGTCCCCTTTGGCCCTTGCCCGATAATCAAGAGCAAAAATTACCCCGGTTGGCGTGGGGAGCCCGCGCGTGCATGCGGAACCCGGATCTGTGTGCTTGGCCACCTAATACCGCGTAAATTGATTCCCAAAGCTTCCCGGTCTCCGGCGCTCGGGTTCTTTCTCAAATTTATTCATCTCAAGCTAGCTAACCCTTTGCTGACGGTCACGGCCCAGCGTACACCCCCCCCCAACGCAACGCGGGGCCAGACTGATGATGACCAGCATGGGCGGCAACAGGGACTAGGAGACGAAGAAACAAAAATCGACGGACCGCTGTCCAGGAACAACCATCAGCGTTTGATCTCGATGAGCCACAGCGACACTATCCGTAGACGAAGTTTCATTAGTGCAGCACGAGAAGGTCATGGCAACGCTCAGCATTTCCAAGGAGTTCCCGAGCAACGCGTCGTCCGATGATGCTCTGGAAGCGGGGATGCTCTCCAAGCCTCGACCCTCTATCCTGGTCGGAGGCGTCAACTAGCGCATCTTGGCAGATGTGTTTGGTAAAGTGGGAACTTCGTGGCGGCCAGGAACGGAACCCAAAAGCCGCCTTCAAGTGTACAGAGACCTAACCTGGTCTATTTTGATCTCTGAATGCTCTTCATTCTCATGCATCGCGCGTCTGTTTTATTCTTCAGGTACTACCAGTTTTGTTTCCTTATCCCTACTGTGTAGGCCATTCTACTGGACATGATTGTTATCCATCAAAAGATAAGGGAACTGGGGAGAAAGGTACCATCATCGTCTATGAGACTGCATCTGCGCGCCCCATGTAAACCGGGGCCCTTCATCCACTCTTTCCCACCTCACAATGCAGGTGACAGAGGCACAGATCACAGAAAATCCATTAGCTAGCCGCCCCCTATTCCTGCACGTGTTCTTCCCGCACACCGACGGCGAAGCAGAGCAGTCATTTTGCAGAGCATCTCGTTGAAAACAAACAGGAATATCATGTCCTGTCGACCATTGTCAACCACTCCCTGACCCCTTTTGGAGGCGTCATCTCTCCGTGTTCGGTTAGTTACTCACTCCTTACTTAGTAGTTACCATCCTTCGCCGCTCCAGATGGGAATGGCACACAGCGCAAATCTTGATCCTGCTGCAACCTGACGAACCCAGCCGTGGTGGTTGTGAGCGACGTGCAGGGTTGGGCAGCATGGTAACTTGCCGCCAACCCAAATCGATAATTGTTCCCAGACCTTCAGCTCACCGAGTCAAGGCCCCTGATTGGCACCGACAAGATTACGAACAAAACTTGAACTGTCCTGGTCTCTCCAACAACACAACGATGCTGGCGATGGCCAGGAAAGAGAGTCTCCATGGAGGGACGTGCGATTGTTTTATGCGCCTGGGGCTGTGGTTCAATTCGAAGCCCTAAGGTATCAATATCGAAGCATCCACGTTTCGTCAAGTAACAAATACGACAGCATCAGCCTCGGAATTGGACTCAAGTTTTTTTTCCTTCCACGATAGCCATCGGCCCCTTTTCCCTTCAGCACTACACTAGATTGCGACGCAACTTCTTCTGACGAAGATATAATGTGGAGCTTCGGCATCTCTGCGCCCTTGAGACTCCGCTGGATGGAAATCTGCGGCGTTGAAAATCAAACGGTCAACCCGTCAATTTACACCCCGCCCAAGTGTCTGCTGATCTGGCGGTGACGATGCGTGTTAGTTGCGAGTTCGCAAGTGACTGCAGGTGCGTCATCCAATGGCTGCGGTTAGCGTAAACTACGCAATATCACGATGCAGTATCTGTCACCTCCAGCAATTGCAACGGCGGGCGACTCCGAAGCAAGTCATTTCGGCGGTAGGTGGGTTGCTGCGTCTTTCGTAAATACAACAGGAAATTGGTTTGCTACTAGGGGATTCCGCACAGCGAACCCGGTGCTGAGAGCGGCCGATGGCACGCCGACAGCAGCACTCGATGGCTTGAAGCTTCCTGTAAAACCCACCCTCTCCGCTGTCCAGCTGTTCAGTGACTGAGAGTGGTCAGGCTAGCCCCGTAAGCGGTGCACCTTCCTAATTGAAAGTCGCCAAGCTCAGCCTCTTCGTGCTGACGGTCTTTCCGTGATCTCGGCACCGTTTTTCCGTGATCTCGGCACCGTTGTGTTGGAACCACCCGCAGCAGAGACGACAAAAGATCTTTTTCTCACCATCACCGACGCTCTTTACTGGTGGCTTTCCTTTCCTTTGTTTTCTTGCTTGCTCTTTCTATACCTATCGCTCTCCATTCAAACTTTCTCGATTGCGACCGCCTTGCAGGGTCAACGACTAAAATGGCCGGAGGAGTATTCTCCTTTGGCACCGATCAGTGGGATCCCACGCATCGGTTCGAAACATCATGGCTGATATCGCCGTGGGCTCTCTTCTTCGTCCGCGCCCTATTTGTAAGTGGCCTTGAGCAGAGCTGGCGTTGACGCAATCGATCAACTGGACCGAAACTCTCCCTGGCCTTGGTCCCGTTCGCAAATAGATAGGCTAGCTGACTCGTAACCGGTTCGGACCCGCCCAACCTAGTCCCTATACGCGTTTGTCACGTCCATCTTCATCCTTGGTTGGAACTGCACCCATTCGCCAAACGGCTGCGTCGCGGCGGAGGATAAGTTCAGCTACTTCACAGTCTTGACGTATTGGGGCCTCGCCTTCTACTTCCTGTTCGCGGCGCTGCACACGTTCACATACGCGCGTAGCGGCATTCCACTTCTGGATCGCTTCCCACGTCCGTTGCAGGCGGTACACTCAGCGTTTTACACAACGGTGGTGGTATTTCCATTCATCGTCACAGTCGTCTACTGGGGACTGTTGTATACAAGCCCATGGTTCCCCGTCGCCTTCGACGGATGGAGCAATGTTTCGCAGCACCTCCTCAACAGCGTCCACAGCCTCTTCGAAATTATCGTGCCCCGAACCGACCCCATGCCCCTCGTCCACATGGTGTGGTTGCTCGTGGTGCTGGGTTTGTACCTAGCACTGGCATACATCACACATGCCACGCGTGGCTGGTATCCGTATTCGTTTCTCGATCCGGCGAAACAAAAAAGCAAGTTGGCTGCGTATATTGTGGGAATCGCAGTGGGCGCAATTGTCGTCTTTGGGATAGTTTGGGGCCTAGTCTGGCTGCGCAAGTGGGTCACGGAGACGAAGCTGAAGAAGACAGGCAAGTTTGCCAATCAAGCGCACCGGGCTGGGGAGGGTGCCTTGGAGGCAGCTGTCAACGAGTCGAAGGAGGCGAGGTCGTAGACCTGAATTCTCTTTATTGTGCCGGGCCAGTTCGGGTTCTGGGCGTTGTGGCACGTGGGGAATATCTCGTTCGGTTTCAACCGTTCAAAACCGAAATATGTGACGCGACATCCTAGGAATCATTGTTAGAGCTAACTAATTAATTTGATACCCTGTTATGTGAGCTCTGTGGGCTAGAGATTGAAAGTTCAAGTGCATGACGGCGTGTGGTGGAAAACTTTGAATATCCTGAGTGGCATACAGGAGTTCTTCGATTCCATGACTGTAAAAAGGGTGTCCAAAAATGACAATGCAGGTTCTATTGTTGGGGGCACTTGTACTCTCGCTTTGTGCATCGCAGATTCTTCGCCATGGGGTACGGAGGACCGGATGGGGAAGCCGCTTCATGAAATCGAGAAATATGCACCACCAGGACCAGGAATCTAGTTTGGGGCTTCTACTACGTCAGGCCGACAGGGCTAGATACATTGCTATGTACGCTACACTTACTAGGTGGGAGTCCAGAGTCCTCTGGTGAAAGTAACGTGTGGGGAAAGTGGTCTCCGTTCCTCAAGAGGGGGAAGAAGGGAGATGGGATGAGAAATGTTTACAGCGGAAGCGGGCCGGGCTGGCGAGTAAATGTTCAGTGGTCATGTGGAACCAAAGGTATCTTGGGTGCATCGACGGGCATGTACGACTATATGATGTGATTTTCTCCCCATCCCGTGGGAATACAAACAAGCAAGAGATGACAGTTGTGGTTATGATAGGTATCACGTAGTCCGATCCAATCCTGGACCCTGGAAGATGGACGCGACCGGCGCCCTACCTCCAAACATCTGCTAAGCCAAGTGGGGGATCCCACACGAGACGGAGCGCGTCTTGCAGATCGAGTAAAAAGCACCAGTACCATAAAAAACACACTCCTTTATCATTGAAACCACCTGTACGTTGTACACTCGCACGCGCAGTCTGCGCAGCACGCTAAAACTTGAGATTGACACCCTTCCTCTTCTCCTCTTCACGAATTTCAAACATGACCTGGACACCCACAAACAGCGCACCACACGCCGAGACCAAGAAGATTAAGCCAGCATAGTCGCGGAAAATTCCCAGCAGGATGCTCCTAAGCCCGTCTGCGCCAACTGCGAAGCCGACCAAGTTTGCCGAGATCATCATCAGAATATTGAATACAGCGCCGACGCAACACAACATACGGTAAGCAGTGGGGTTGTTCTCCCACTTGCGCTTGGGGAAGAGGTTGCGCGCAGCGATCTCGGGCAGGAAGAACAGTACGACGAGCCAGCCCCAGATGAGGAGGCGCATCTTAATGTCGTGCCACAGCGCCACAAAGGTAAACACCATGAGGTAGGTGGCGACCGACTTGAGGGCGCCTCTCACAGTCCGAAAGTTGGCACCGCCCATGGGAATATAAATATAACGCAGCAAGAAGCGGTTGTAGGAGCGGTGCCAGGACCGCCAGAATGACAAGGTACTGAAGTTGTTGCTGACGCAGCGGACCATGTTCTCAGGGGGGTCAATGCCGTCTACTAGGGCCCACAGACGGAAGAAACGCCACGGCAACAGCAGTTTGAGCCAGATGATATGGAGGTTGAAGAATGATAGCAAGCTCAGCTGCGCAGGCGTATAGGAGCTCCAGTCAGGGTCAGCCTTGGAAATGGCACCGACGTAGTCAAAGTGCAGCACCAGCTCCATGGCGAGAACAACCAGGACGAAGCGAAAACCATATCGCACAGTCCTGGGAGTCTCGATGCTGGTGGCGCGGTACCGCTGTTGCGACATATAGTCATTGAAAGTGAGGATGGGCCCGGTCAGGTACAGCGGGGCGTAGATGGCGTAGGCGACGTAGTTGCGGAAAGAAAAGTCGGATGTCGCTGCGGGGATACCGACCCGGTCACGCTCAGAAAGGTTTGCTGGGTCTAGCTGCTTCTTCTTGGGGGCGTCAGATGTGTGCCTGAGAGAATGAGAAGAAACGCCTACCTCAATAGGGCTACCGCTTCGCTGATCCAGACTCCAATAATAATCCATATTGAAACTAATCAGGCGGAGGACGGTGATGTTGAACAGAACCTCCCAGCGTGACATTAGCCCGCCGTAACGATCCAGCCACTCACCCACCTGGACGAGAGTGGGCGGGCCATCTGCCATATTCTGGATGCTGGGGATCGGACCTGTAAAGAACAAGGCAATGTTGTGGAACTTGTAACCTTCAAATATCTCGTTGGACAACAACATACAAATGTTGAAAATCCAGGTCACAGCAGGAACAAGCCTCCGAGGCAGCCTCGTAGCAATCTTGTGGTTGATGCCAAGGATGAGGAGAACCTTGAGAGACGAGAAGCCATGAAGGGCGAAGAGGAAGATGAGCGCGAACAAGAAGTCAAAGGATACGCGCATTTGCATACGCTCCTCGGCCGCTTCTGAGGCCAATCTTGTGCCTGACCTGCTCGCCGGAGTAGGACCCCTCGCCTTCTCCCATAGGAAATTCCAACCTCGGCGAACCAGCGGGTGCATCAGTAGTAGGCCGGCCATGGCCTTGAAGTTTTCTCGAAGTAGCGAATACTGCGGATCCGAGATATCCTAGACGACTAACTTTAGAACCAGCAAGATACACAGAAAAGAGGCACCGTACAATTTTGCGACCCGGGATCCAGCCCTCGGAGAGATGACGCTCATATTTTGAGTATCGCGGGTCGGACGCTACAGCAGCAGTGTGTTAGACCGGACCTCTGCAAAAAGAGAACAGAGCAAACATACGCCGCGACACTGTGTAGGGAACCCAGAACATGTAGGGCACCACGGCCAGAAACACCAAATAGTAAAGGTAGAACTCAAGGGATCCCCATCTTGATGGTGATGTTTCTATTTCCCCCGTTTTGCCATCTTCCCGTTTTTCTTTTCGGCCCGTCGCTAACGGTGCCGACCTAGGCGTGTACGGCGTAGACGACGACGTAGTTAACCGCGTGTCGAGCGTGTTGAGGTCGTAGACGCTCCCGAGGAACGATAAGAGTCCCGCCGTCATGTTGGTTGCCAAGTATCGAGAAAACTGCAAGTGGTTGTCTTGCCGCTGTCATGACCGCATTGTCGAACATTCGTGGACTGAACAGGGGGAGATTCTGTGGATCTTGATGCTCCAGGGCCAATTCGAGATTGCCTCTGTCGCGACTCATGAGACGTGTCGCGGTGGCCGAGGCGTGCTGAGCGACTTCGGCCAGCTGCCCGCAGCTGGGTCGATCTGGTAATTGCCGAGTGGGGCAAACCCCTGAGAGCCCTCCAGTGTGCTAGCCATCCCAATTTCTCACTCGCCACACGCTGACACGGCACACAACACCAGTTAAAACCGTCCAACGCGACACGCTCCATCGTTTGTTGCATCGCGAATGGAGGGCCTCAACTAGGAAAACCACGGTGCCCTGGTCAAAGTCCTCCCCAGATATCTATGCTCTGAAGGCTGGCTATCTTGGCACGTCGAAATGAGTTTGTTCAAGAGAATGCGGTAGCCAATGAGGAAGCGGAAATGACAGCACCCCGCACACGTGCTTGCGTAGTTGATCGAGAATGGCGACATGCATTGAGACCTGTGAATATAAATATGAGGCTCTCGTCCCATCTCTGTCGCCATGTTTCTTATCGTAACCACACCAACCACACACAAGAGGATCTTAAATAGAAAACAATAATTGGTAAATTGACAGCAGGAAAAAAGAATGGGCGTTAAACAGGCCAACTGGGCCGTGAACTGGGACGGCATCTCCGCCAAGTTCTACAACACGGTCCGCCACACATGGCACCTGGGCTTCACGTCGTTTGGCGGGCCGCCGGTACACTTCAAGATCTTCCACGACAAGTTTGTGGCCAAGCTGTCGTGGATTGACGAGCAAGTGTACCAGGAGCTGTTCAGCGTGTGCCAAGCCTTTTCGGGTCCCGGCAGCACCAAGATGCTGTACTGCATCAACCTGATCCACGACGGCTTCCTCGCCGCCGTACTGGGCTTTCTCATCTGGAGTCTGCCTGGGGCGTTAGGCATGTTCGGTCTCGCCATTGGCGTGTCCAACATTGGCGAGTCGCTTCCGCGGCCCGTATATGCCCTTCTCTCGGGTCTCAACGCGGCCACGGTCGGCATCATCGCCCTCGCCGCGGTGCAGCTCGCCCAAAAAGCCATCACCGACAAGCTCACCCGTCTTCTGGTCTTCCTCGGCGCGGCTGCTGGGCTGCTGTACAACGCCCTGTGGTATTTCCCGCTGCTGATGCTCATCGCTGGCATCATCTCGGTCATCCATGACTTCCGATGGCTCCATCCGCCCGTCAAGGCCATAGCCCGCATCCCCAAGAATCTCCGGACCAAAATAACCGGCCACAGTCACAAGCCCGCTGCCGAGGTGGGTGTCGAGCTTGCAGAACAGCAGCAGCGGCAGCAACAGCAACCGGGCCAAAACACGGAAGCTGAGTCGGACACCAAGCCGGACTCGTCCACATCTGATACCCGTCAACGCCATGTCGCCAACGGAACAACCACTGCTGGACCCGGGAACGAAAACGGCGATGAGGCAGACCATGCTGATGATGAATCCGATGTCCGCAACGTCCCCGAATCGCACCGTCTCACTGCCCTCTCCTGGCCCGCGGGACTTGGACTCATCCTTCTGTTCCTCGCCACTTTCATCGTTGTTCTCGTTCTCCGCGGCGTCTTGCCTAGCCCTCCGTTGTTGTATCGGCTGTTTGCTAACATGGTATTTACTCTGCCGCTCTTTCCCCTTCCCCCTCCCCTTCCCCTTATTTCTCTTGCCAGGAACAGAGGGAAAGCTGACCAATAATAGTATCTTGCCGGCACCATCATTTTCGGGGGCGGTCCCGTCGTCATCCCCCTCTTGCGTGAATATGTCGTTGCCGAAGGGTGGGTGTCGCCGCGGGACTTTTTGATCGGTCTAGCGCTGATTCAGGGGTTTCCGGGACCGAATTTTAATTTTGCAGTTTGTAAGCATTCCCGTGCCTCCCGGCCCCCTTTATCCCTTTTTTGCTCGCCTTGTTTGCTGTCCTTTCTCAAGAGAGGAGGCGGGAGAACTGCCACAAGAGAAGCAGAAAAACAATAAAATCAAAATCGGAGCTAACTGAAAGGTAGACCTAGGAGCCCTCACCGCCTCCGGCGGCGGGTACCATGCGGCTCTCGGTGCCCTGCTTGGCTATATTGGCATCTTCGTCCCCGGCCTCGTTACTGTCCACGGCACCATGGGTATCTGGAGTGCCATCCGTGGTTGGCGGTGGGTGCGGAGCGCGCTCCGGGGGGTCAATGCGGCGGCGGTTGGTCTGATTTACACGGCAGTGTACCGGCTCTGGCAGATTGGTTGGATCGACGAGGGATTCGAGAGGGGTACCAGTCTGGCTAATGACCCGTGGTGGGTTGTTGTGACGGCGACGAGTTACGTTGGCGGGTGCTGGTTCGGTGTTAGCCCTCCCGTGGCATGTTTCCTCGGGGCTGCTCTGGGGATGGTGCGTTATGGTGTGGTTACGGCCCAAGGTTACTGAGTGTGTAACTGGAACCAACCCAAGTTGTGTTCTATACCTATTATTACAGCCAGCCATTCTTTGCATTGTACAGAAACGCTAGGTCTTTTTTTTGGCCCTCTTCTCAATGCTTGCCGCAACCTCCTTCCACACCCACCCATGCTTGGTTTTGCCCTCCTTCCCCTCCTGAATGTGAAAGTTACCCACCGCGCGAAACATCCACCATTTCCTCCCCTTGTTCGCCTCCGCCGTGTTGCGGACGTAGTTGACCATGCCAAACCGCTTCTTCGCTGGGTTGAGGTCTCCTACCCTGAGGCTACTTACACGCGGCTTCCCGATGAAACTCATCGTAGACAACTCCAAATGCGTTGCCGGTGGCGGATTGGCCACAAACCGTCGGAGCATCTCGGTGGTAGTTCGTGAAAACGGCGGGAGGTGGATAGCTACCGAAGAGACAAACGAGGCAGAGCTGTATGCGACGAAAACAAGGGGGATGATGCCGCAGAGGACGACTAGACGGCGGTCATTGGTTGGTGTCTGTGATTCTCAATGACGGAGGGGATAACTTACTCCCTGCCGTCTCGTACATTGGCGAGCCAGCTTTGACGTAACTCGGTGCAGCAAGGAAACTGAAAAAAACAAAGACGAAAATGGTCGTCAGTTTTAGACAAGCGAGAAATGTCGTTCCTGCGGCTCTGTCAGATTACTCCAACCCATCTCGATATCCCTCCATTATAGGTGCAAGCAGCAGAGAAAAAACTTACTCCCCGTCCCGGCATGATATATCGTCAGCTTTTCTGGATATGCTATCCCATAGTTAGTAAAGAATCCCTCGCTCTCACTTCCTTGCCCTCCCTCGCCCGCTGGTTGAGAGACTCCCTTCACCCAAAGACGGGGCAAAAAAAAAAACATCCTCACCCATCCTCGCCGCCCTCCTCGCCTCAGACGCAACTCCTCTCCTCCAACGCCAAACTTCACTCCTTCCTGCCGAGCCCGTCACTGTCGCCATCCTCCACGCCGCCCGCCATCGCACACCACCTTCACGTCCTAGTCCCAAACACAGACCTACTCTCGTCCTCGCTGTAGGTGTCGGAGCAAAGCGCAAAGCGAACCCTCGCGCGCCACTCAGACTGGATATATATGCAGTTCGCACTGGAACGTGCAGGATATGCGGGGTGAGAAAAATGAGTCGGGTGTGTGTGATCATGATCGGACGGTCTGCTGGATATCGCTATGTTGCCTCATGGCATGTGGTGCTGTCAGTCAGAACAAGAGCTCAGGTGTGGCAGTTGGGTGGGTTTGTTGGAAGTGAACATAATACCCACAGCAATGAATGCAGCGACATGAGCTCGCTGAACACACTACTGAACCCTGCTGTGGATCACCCGTGCACGGGCCACGGGTGATTCTGGTGGGTTGCTCCAGCCCCATGAACTGGGCGTGTCTTCAGGTGCAATTCCAGGATGCGAGATTCGTACGTATTGCGCTGTTTACGAAAGCAGCACGAAGCTAGAGTAAAGAGGTTTCGAATAGAGAACTCAAGAGCGCACCGACAGAATGGTGGGATACTCGTCACGACCTCTTCATCTCCTCGGCCATACGAATATACGAATACAGAAAAGTCAATCGATCACCATTCCAATCGCATCGCCTGTTTATGCACAATGTTCATAGTTTTACACACAAAGCGCTAGGTGTCCTCATGATCCATGCTGGCTCATCCCCAGCATCTCCAGCTCAGTTCCTACATCGGTTCGAAACTTGTCGGCTGGAAAAGATGAGATGGAGTATGTAAAAGAAAAGAAAAAAACCTAAAAAGAAACAGCGAAAATGCGGTCGCTATCACCGGCACCGACGCCTTCCCGAGAAGAAGAGGTCAAAGAAAGCTAGAAAAGAAAAAAAATAATACAGGCTCATGCCACCCATACACCCAGACGCCATTCATACCCACCTCGACCCTGCTGACCCGTGCTCTCCAGCTTTGCAATGAGCAACGCTCTGTGGGTTGACCCTTCATGAGAACAAGGCAGTCTCGTGACCATCCTCAGTCGGCCATGGCGATATCGCCGCTCTCTGCTGGTGCTGGTTGGTCTTGATCCGACGCAAGCATCGCCTCCCTCCACCGCTGGTAATCATCCTTGGTCTTTTGAACTTCCTCGTGGCTTGTGTCCTTCATCCACGCATTGTTCGTCACCCACTTGTCCCGGAACTTTTCGCTTTGCAGATCATCCCGGAATGACTGCTTGTCCAGCGCACCCACATCCTCAGCATTCTCGAGACTTCGGTCGAACACAAATGAATCATATGTGCCCCTCTCGAAGACCATCTTATACGAGTTGAGGCAGATCCTAACCACCAAACCCTCGTTGATGTGAATGCGCTTCTGTGCCAAACCCTCATCGAACATATCCTTGACGTCCGACGGCAGATTTCGCTCGAGCACTACTTTCTGCAGTCGCGATCGCACGACACTCTCTGTGTGCTCAACCCGCATATACGATGAGATATAGTACTGCCACTTCTGAATGCGCGCCATTTCATCCATGTAGAAAGTCGTATCATCCTTCTGGAGCCACCGGACAGTGGCCTCCTGCTTGGATGGATACTGGATACAAGTTAGATTAGCCTTGGATAAAACCTGAGCAGCAAAACGCGTCAACTTACCCAGCAGACCACAAACATCTCACCATCCTTGATGCACTTCTCGGCAAACTTCCGCGCGCTGATCTCGGCCTGGAAGCTTGTCTCGGCCTGGTGCCTGCTCTCCAGGTAGGCCTTGACAAGCTCCTTGGTCTTCTCACCCTTGGCGTCAGGGTTATTGCACGCCAGGCCGAGCCGGCAGAGAGTCTTGAGAAGGTCCTGGATAGTGTACAGTGTCCAGCCTTTCTTGAGATAGAAGTGACGGAGAATGTCTTGGTAGCGACTCTCGTCCACGTCGCCATTGATAAAGTCCTCGATCAACTGAGCCGTGCTCTCCCAGAATGTGGCCGGGTCTTCGCTCATAAAGTACTGCACATCTTCGTGGACAAGCCCCAGTATCTTGGCTGGCTTCTCCGCCTTCTGCCGACGGAGCTCTTCCAGCACACTGTCCGGACTGTTCTTGACGTCTTCGAGGCGTCTGTACAGCGTCTGGAAAACGGTGAAGAAGATGTAGATATTCTGATTGCAGTAAAAGTTGTACCAGGACCTCGGGAAAGGCGCATCGGCCTTAAGTTCACCATCAATGTCGAGCAATTCCGAATGGGCACCATCTCTGCCTTTCTCAACTATAATAGGGCCGGGAACGGTGGGGAGCCAGCGGTTATTCGAGACGGCGGGCAGCGCAGGATCCTCTTGTCCGTCAAGTGTGTCTTCTTCATTTGCCGACCCGACATCTGGTGTTGTCTCCTTGCTGCCAGACGCGGCACTGTCCTCCTTCTGGGCACGTGGCCGGCTCCCGTTGCGGCCAGGGTCAAGAACACCACGGAGGAGGCTCTTGCCATTGCGCCGGCTGCGGCCGTTTGTGAGCTCGGCTGGAACCGCATCTTCTTCGTCCTCCTCGCCAGAGTCTTCGTCCAAATCCACCAGCTTCGTCTGGACTTTGTCTTCGGGAATATCAAAGAACTGCGGGATAAAGGTTCTGAAGAATTCCAGGATGCGGCGGCGTTCCTGCGCGTTATGCTGGCCACCAACATGCGCAAAGATTACCATGAACCGTAAAAGGTCGAGTAGGAGGGCTTGGTCCTTGAACACGTACTGAAACTGGTAGCGAGGAGGCTTACCCTTGGCTAGTCGGATCCGATGCTGCTCCTCGTGCTTCGTCTTGATGACGTCGACTAGATGCTTTGCTGACAGGTTACGCTTGTCGTTGGCCTTGACCTGGATGCCCATGTGGTCTAGGCTCTTTAGATGCATAGTCTCTGTCTGGCTCTGCCAAACCTTCTCCCATTCACGTTGTGTGAACCTCCACTCCTCGTCTTTTTGCTTCAGACGCCCCATGACTATCGGAACGACAGCAAAGGGATTCTTAAACATCTCGTTGGCCACTTCACAACCCTTCTCAGCGCCGTAGATCTTTTTCAGAACGCGCTTATAGATAGAGGTACTCTGACCACCAAGTCCAGAAGGCATTTTGAAGTTGAGGCGTTCGGCCTGAGCCACTGTGAGCATCTGTTGTGCAATCGGCTCCAAGAGCTGGATGCACTTCTGGTTTGCCTCAATGTAGAAATCATAGTCGTGACGCTCTTCCTCGATACGGTGGAGGCCTTCTTCATAACCATTCTTTCGATGGGCGACAAAACCAGAATCTTCCGAAGCCCACGTGGGATGGGAGGCCCATTCGTCATTGAGAACGCTATTGCAGAGCTCGTCACGACCGCTACAGGGTTTAAGACGCTCCTAGACAAATATTGGTGACGGCAAATTTCAAGGGGACAGGTTGATCTTACGCGTTTTGGGAGAAGGCGGTAACTAGGGCCAAATCCACGGCAGTTACTCAGGGACACTCTCCCCGTAGGTGGCTCGGGCCGGTTGTCGCTTGTTGGCTCTTCTTCGCTGGCATACTTCAGCATCGACATCAGAGTGCTCACCAGTTCTGGATTACCACCCATGAACTGGTTCGCCTTGTAGAGCAGAGTTTCCTTTGTGATTACCCCTTGATTCCAGAGGTTGATGAGCTTCAAGAATTCGGTCATGGATGTTCGGTTGTTGATGTGCTTCTTGACTCGATCGAAGAATGCGAAGTCGTCTTGGCTGGAAGCCGAGACAGGGATGGGAGCGAGCGGCTCGGGCATGACAGGTGTCAAAGTAGGCTCGACATAGACGCCATCGGGCACGCTTGCAGATTTGTGCGACAACTTCGCGCGTTTGTTGCTCGTGGGTGCAGTGGCGGCGACTCCTCGTAGGGCAGACATCGGGGCTTGCTCCGGCACCGAAGGAGTCGCGGCAGCTAGGGAGCTCTTGTCCGGGCGGGGGCGTTTCTTGGTCTCTTTGCTGGCGCTAGAGGGCGGTGCGAAATTGCCAACGGGGGGCATCTTGGGACCGTCGCGAGCAACGTGGGCTGGCTGTGGCGTAGGCGTGGTGACGGCCATGGCGACGCCGTCTTCAGGTCGCGGGCCACCGGATCGAGTTTGTGCGGCCGATTCGGGGAGGAACTGTTTGAAGTCCTCCAACAGATCCGGCGCCGTGCTGAAGAGCGACGTCACCTGCGAATAAACGTCTTGAATGGGTTTTTGTTCGCGCTGGTAAGTCTGAAGGATCTCTAGGAATTGCTTGTAAATTTCGGGGCGGTCCTGGAAACGGTTCTGGAGTGCGGTCGTTAGCGCGAGGCAAGTAGGTTGCGTTTGTATTCGGGGCAGAATGGAAGTTGCACGGGACGAAGATTGGTCGACAAGGAAAATTCTCCACAGGGAAACCGCAAAGCCCCATCAAAAGAATCACAGTTTCAGGGACATCTGTTCTGGAAAAAAACACCGGGGGGCTGGCCGAATAGTAGGGGGATCCTTACCTTTATCTTGTTCACGTAGCTAATAGCGTGGTTGAACTCGACGGGTCCTCGCTTCTCCATGCTGGCCGCCTGTTGCGCTGTGGCAGTTCCGTTTGCAGGCGGCGGGCCAGAGCTCGGTGTGGGAGTCAAGGCGTTCCTCTGCGCCGGCGCGTGGTTTATGCCAGACCCGTTTTGCACCAAGGGCACAGCGCGTTGCTGTACGGGGCTGGTGCCTTCGAATGATGCGCTCTGGCCTGATCCAGGGAATCCTGGTGGTGGGTTCTGTGCTGGCGTGCTGAATGAGGCTTCGGGGCTCTCGATGCTATGCTGCACGGGAGGCTGCCAGTTGTTTGGGCGCGGCCCCAAGAATGGCGGTTGTCCTAGCCCTGGGGCTGTGGGTCCTGGTTCAAGCTGTTGTCGGCTGCCCCCGATGGAGTGAATGGTAGAGCCGGATGGAGTTGTCACGCGGATGCTGTTGGGGTTATTTTCAAGGCCACATTCGATGCGGTAACCAGGTGGAAGAAAGGTGTTGAAACCTTGAATAAGCATCGGATGTCCCGCAAAGAGGTCTGAAACCCGATTGATAACGCCTGGTGTGTCAATCCTGAGGCTCTGTTAGCAGACTTTGAAAAAATCCTGCCCTTCTAACACCTACGTCTGGCTCTTGAAGTCTTTCATTATATCTAGAAACTTGTTGTAGACATCTGGCTGTTCGTGAAATTGGACCTTGACCTGATCCAGGTAACTGAGTGCATCCTGGCCAGCAAGCGTAGTTAGCAGAATGACTCGACGACAAGGACAATAAACTCTGTTTCCGCTCAGCTTGAGCTTACGTTCAAGATGGGCTGTTGGCCCTGCGTCATGCCACCCGGGCCAGGAGCCATGGGCTGTCCAGCGCCCATACCGGGGACCAGAGGCATCTGCTGCATACTCCGGCCGCCGTCTGGGGGCATTCCTCTCCCGTTCTCCTGTTGTAAGGGACCACCAAAAATGGCCCCTGGACCCGAGCTGGAGATGGAGCTATTTGGCCCATGGGGATGAGGCGCAAACATGGCATGCTGAGATGCCGGAGCGGGACCGGGTCCGCCATGTTGGCCAGTGCGGCCGGGCTCAGCGTGGAGCGGTCCGCCATAGCCAGGAGCAGGGCCTGGTGGGCCGCCAATTGGTATAGAAGGCGCAGCTCCACCATGGTTCGCGAGGAGGCCACCAGGACTGTGGATAGTTGTTGAGACGCGCGATGCGACAGGCTGATGGATAGGGAGAGATCCGGCACTGCTGTGGTGCGGGGCGCCTGGTTGGTATGGTTCTCTGTGCTGCCGCTCCGCTTCGTCGCGCTCACGTTCGCGCTCTTGTCTTGCCATCTCATCCTGCTGGAGGGCGCGATGGCGCTGCTCCTCCAGATCTCGGTCGCGGTCGCGGTCGAAACCGGCGCCGGCATGGAGCGGCTGGGCGTTCATCGTGAAGTGCTCGAGGCCTCTGTTTGGCGGCAAAACCGGTGTTAATATCACCTCGGTTGCGATCACACGAGACAAGAAGGACCAGAACAATCGCGCTTTCGAGCGCGGGCAGCAGAGCAGCGCTGACAGCGGCCGCAAAAAAGAAGCCGGCGGCTCAGGGGGAAAACAGCGCGAGAGTCAAAGCCAAACCGGGCAAAATGAAAGCTGGGGTCTTACAGCTGCGACTGATGTCATGCGGCCTCTCGTCGGCCATCTAAAAGAGAATGGGGTCGGTCTTCGGCCTGAGGATGTCCGGCAGCTGCCTTGATTTCAAAAATGCGAGCTTTGATCGCGGGTTGAAACAGACTGGTCGGTTCAACAGCATCCCGGTGCAGGATCAGAGGCACGATTCTGGATGGAATCAGTGGCGCTTGGACCAGCTACACGATATCGATAACGGTAAAATCTCGGCTGAAGCCCGTAACGCAGACCAAACACAGCGATTTTCATGGCACAGGGCGATAACGTCTTATCAACAGCTTCGGATCCACAGCATGTATTCCGGGCCGGTGCGGTTTCCATGAAGGTGGCCGAGCTCTATTTTGCACCTCTCACTTCCTTCCGGCGTGTATAGAAAAACAGTTATCTCATCACAACCCTTCATAACATTGCCCTGCCCAAAGGCTGAAACTCCATCGCTC
>Ga0247763_1000153_pt1 | contig 35585 bp, 29 predicted proteins | sample UWRJL141409B4_FD_179926 | JGI IMG/M metagenome (GOLD analysis project Ga0247763, IMG submission 179926) | Plant litter microbial communities from Arlington Agricultural Research Station in Wisconsin, United States - UWRJ-L141-409B-4 | ecosystem: Environmental > Terrestrial > Plant litter >... | reverse complement strand
ACGCGATAGCCCGGTTTTTTGCCCGATTTCTCGCGTTCGGATACGCCGACGAAAGATGCGTGCGTGGCAACGTTGGGCAGGCATGGGCGTGACCGTGGGGGTCATCGGAGCGCTGTTGCCGATCGTGAGCAACCAGCCCGAGCGGGAGCCCGTGAGCGCGGCGCCGCTCGGGCACGTGAGCAGCTCGCGCGGACTCCTGCCGCGTGCCCCCGATCTGGAAGGGCTCGAGCTGCTGCGCCTCACGTTGCATCCCGACCACGTCGAGAGCCCGCTGCGCCACGGGGCCACGGCGGAGCTCACGCTCGATCCCGCCCTCCAACGTTCCGCGCAAGCGCTGCTCGACCGGCACGACGTCCCCGAAGCGGGCGTCGTGTTGATGAACATCAAGAATGGCGACGTGCTCGTTTACGCGAGCCGAGTGAACGGCGCTCGACCGTTCGACGTGAACGCGCGCGCGGAGGCGCCGGCTGCCAGCATCTTCAAGCTGATCACGGCAGCCGCCCTGCTGGAGAAGCCCGGCATCAGCGCCGAGACCGAGCAGTGCTATCGCGGCGGACAGAGCCGCATCGCTGCCGACGAGCTGCGCGACGACCCCGCCCGCGATCGCTGGTGCGCAAACCTCGCGATGGCGATGGGGCGCAGCATCAACGTGGTGTTCGCGCGGCTGGCGCGGCGGCTGCTCACCCCCGAGAGCTTGACCGAGACGGCCGGCGCGTTCGGCTTCGGTGCGAGCACACCCTTCGATGTGAAGACCGAGGCGCCCATGGCCGCGCTGCCCAGCGATCCGCTGGAGTTTGCGCGCGCCTCAGCGGGCTTCTGGCACACGAGCCTCTCACCGATCGCGGCGGCCTCGATCGCGCAGACTATCGCCAACTCGGGCATTACTTACCGCCCGCGCATCGTGCGCTCCGTGCGCGACGGCGACGAGACGGTGTGGCGCGCGCCCGCCGAGCCCACGCCCCTGCGTCGCGCCGTCTCGGGACGCGTCGCGCACGAGCTCACCAAGATGATGGTGCAAACGGTCGCGAGCGGCTCCGCCTACAAGACGTTCCACCTCGCGAACGGAAACGCCTACCTCCCGCAGATCCGCGTGGCCGGAAAGACCGGCACGCTGACGCGCCACGAGGACGAGCGCCACTACACGTGGTTCGTGGGCTTCGCGCCCGCCGACAAGCCCGAGGTCGCGATCTCGGCGCTGGTCGTCAACACGCCCAGCTGGCATATCAAGGGGCCGCAATTGGGCCGAGACGTGCTGCGTGCCTATTTCGCCCAGCGGGGTGCGCCCGGGGTCACCCCCCCGTGACCGCTTCGGGCCCCTGGGGGCCCGGCCGACGCGCTTGGAAAAGGCTCCAACGTGAGACAAAAATCGGAGGCCGGGCCGGTAATTGGGTGCGCACCTGCCTCGCGGTTGCTAGAGTCAGATCGTGCAGGTCGTTCTACGCAAGCTCGGGCGAGGGTCTCGAGCCGTCTCAGGTCGGCTAGTTCGCGCACCTCGCAAGGGTTCGGTGGTCGTCATCGAGTTCCCTGACGGCATGCACGAATACGTCACCACTCCGGTGAAGCGAGTGTTGCGTATGGCAGCCCGCGACATCTTCTACATCGAGACGGTCAACAGCCGGTATCGACTCGAGATCCGCGACCGCGAGCGCACTCTCGACGACGCATCGACGGGCTGAACCGTCGCCGTCCACGGGCGCCTCGTGTCGCGAGGAGCAGCCTCTGTGTCGCGAGGAGCAGCCTCTGTGTTGCGAGAATCAGGGGCCCGCGAGCTCGTAGCCGCCCAGCGGAGAGCCGCGCGAGGCGTGCGGGGTAGCAGGTGCATCCGTTGCGAGCCGGCACTGGAATGGCTTCGTCGGCCAACGGACCAGGCCAGTTTCATGCGCCTTTGACTTGACGAGCGCGGCCGAGTCTGGCTTGTGTTCGCCCTCCGCTGCAGACTCGCGCGGGGTGGTCGCCAGTCGAGAGTGGCGGCAGACCCACCGGGAATCTCAGCAAGCTCAACGGAGAACTGAACATGGGTCGATTCGACAGCCGCAACACCACGAAGATGCGCCAGCGTCGCGCGCAAGAGAAGAAGAAGGCGCGCGCCGCTCGTCGCGCCGAGGAAACCCGCGCGGAGCGCAAGGGCAAGAGCAAGAGCAAGAGCAAGAGCTGAAGCGCCCGTCGCCGGCCCTCGCGAGCGGGCGACGCTCAGCGGATGGTCTTCGTGGGGAAGTGCGTGTCGCGCGACTCCGGGCGCAAGATCATCACGTTCTCCCCGAGCAAACCGAAATCCCCGGCGATGCGCTCCTCGCCGTCGAGCTGCCAGCCGCCGCCGGGGTTCTGCCAATTCTGTCGGATGCGCGTCGAGCGCAGCATCCCTTCGTCGATTCGCACCCAGGACACGTCGACGAGCACCTCGGCGGTCTCCGCGTCGGGGACGTTGAGCTGAGCCAGCTCGACATCGACCACGCGCACGCCCGCGCCCCAGTCCGCGCGGCTCTGCAGGAAGCGCTTTCTGTGTGCCTCGGACGTGTGCTCCGCCGCGACGTCCATCTGCCCGAAGCGGGCGGCGAGGTTGAGATCGCGCGCGACCTCTGAGACCTCTCGTGCCGGCACCTGGGTCGGCATGCACGCTCCGACCACTGTCAGCATCATCCAGGCCCAATTGCGCATATCACTCCGTTGTCGAACCGGCTGCATCACGCCAGGTGAGCAGCCGAGGATCTCGAGCCCAGCCGCAGCGCGCGCCGCGCTTCCATAGCCTCGCGTTCATCACGGCGAGTCCTCGTGAAACAACGGCTCGCGGTTGCGCACGTAGCGCTGGATCAAGCGACGGCCCTCCTCGGTGATCTCGCAGAACTGCGCCCCAAAGCCCGGCGCGCTGAGCATGGCGCGCATCGAACCTGGACCGAGCGTCCCCGTTGCGTCGCGAGTCCACGCGACCTTTGCCTTGGCGAGGAACTCGTAACCTCCCGGCATGCTGATCTTGAGCAGCACCTTCTCGCCGACCTTGGGCACCTGATAGGTCGCGACGAACAGGCCGCCCGACGCCACCACATCGCCGCCCGCGAGGCCCGTGTAAAAGTTGCACGGGCTGTGGGCGCCGAGCGGGGCGTCCACGGCGCGCAGGTCACGCTCGGCCACGACGTCTCGGCGAATGGAGACCGGCGCCCGGCTCGGTACGTGTAAGCGTGCCCCGAGGTTCTGGGGCGGCCGCGAGGAGATGAGCGGCGGCGGCTCGGGGGTTTGCGCGGGCTCGCGCAGGGCGATCGACGGTTCGGTGCGCGGCGGTGCCGCTTCGACGCGCACCGCAGGCACGATCTCCGCGCGCATCGACGGCACAACGGCTGGGCGCTGCGAGGGATCCATGCGCGCCGACGCCGGTTCGACGCGCATCACAGGCGCGCTGTCTGCACGTATTGAGGGCGCCGCTTCCACGCGCGTCGAGGCGGGCGCGGGACCCATCACGGCGTTCACCGCGCGGGTGACCACCGCAGGCTCGGCGCTCGGAGAGGTGGCAGCCAGAGCGCGAAGCGAAGGCCGCGTCGAAGCGGCCACGGAGGGCGCCCCCGGCGTCAGAGTGCTCTCCATCGGCGCTCCCGTCCGCAGAGCGACCGGCGGCGCAGCCCCCAGCAGTGTGCCGTCCATCGGCGCTCCCGTGTGAAGCGGGGCCGATTGCGCTGTCCCGAGCAGCGTGCTCTCCATCGGCGCTCCCGTGAGCTGAGAGGCCCGCGGCGCGGGCGCCGAGAGCGCGCTCTCCATCGGCGCTCCCGTCCGCAGAAAGACGGAGGGCGCCTGCGCCGACAGCGAGCTATCGCGCGGCCCCACCGCGAACAGCGACGCTGGCGGTGCCTGCGCCGAGGTGCCGTACCCCGGCAGCATGCTCTCGCGAACGGAACGAGCCAGCATCACCACCACGCTGAGCGCCTCCGCCACCGCTTTCATGCCTCGCGCGGCCGAAGGATGCTCCACGTGCTCGGGCGCCTGCAACAACTGCAGAGCCTCGCGCAACGCATCGAGGATCGCCTCCACACGCGCCGGATTGGCGTCGCGCGGCTCGAGCTCCAGATCGACGAGCGCTCCGATCGCACGGGCCACCGGTTGAGCGACGTCGAGCAGCCCCAGGGGCGCATCTCGCGTCTGCAAGGCTTCGAGCCCGCGAGCGAGAATCTGTCGTGCTCCCTGGGCCAAACTCGCGATGCTCATCCGGTTTGCTCCTCCCCGTTCGTAAACGGCCATGCTGCACCGCGCCTACAGCGACCGCGGACCTAATCGCGGCTCTCCACCTGCCCGTACAGAGACGAGAAGATGGCTCGGAACGCCGAGGTGATCCGGCCGATCGGCGCCAGACCCGTTCGGCGAGCGTCCGCACCACGATGAATCAAGGGTCCAAGAGTCGCACGTTGGGTGCGTTCCTGCGCGCAGGTAAGCGCTTCGACCCGTCGGCGGCGCGCCGCCCGCTGCTCGTATTCGAGAACGTCTACAAGTCGTTTCGCGAGCGGCCGAGCGTGCTGCGCGGACTGAACCTGCAGATCGAGCGCGGCGAGTTCGTGTTCGTCACGGGCCCATCCGGCGCTGGCAAGAGCACGCTGCTGCGTCTCATCTACGCCGACCAGGCCGCCGATGCCGGGCGCGTGCTGTTCATGGGGCGCGAGGTAGGGAACCTGACGCACGAATCGATCCCCTTCCTGCGCCGCAACATCGGCATCGTGTTCCAGGATTTTCGACTGATCCCGAACTGGACCATCAGCGAGAACCTGACGCCTCCGCTCGAGGTGCTGAGCGTGCCGCGCCGGCTCATTGGCCCTCGCATCGACGAGGTGCTCGAACGGGTCGGACTGGGAGGGCGCGGGAGGGAGCTGGCGGGTACACTCTCGGGTGGCGAGCAGCAACGCGTCGCGGTGGCGCGCGCCATCGTGGGTGAACCCGCGCTGATCCTGGCAGATGAGCCCACCGGCAACCTCGACCCGCAGCTGGCCGTCGATATCCTGGGCCTGTTCGAAGACATCAACGACACCGGAGTGACCGTGCTGTTCGCGACCCACGATCGCAGCCTGCTCGATATCCGGCCGCGTCGCGTGATCGTGCTCGACGAGGGGCAGGCGGTCGATGTGCCGGGGGGTCTCGGCGCGGCCCAACGCACGGCGGGGCGCGCCCTCTGAGGCACGCGCACCGCGAAGAGGAAGCATGAACGCGTTACGACGAGCGATCCGCGGGGGGCGCCACGACTGGCAGCTGCAGCTCTCTAGCGTGTTCAGCGTCGGCGTGGCGTTCATCTGCCTCGCGTCTGCTCTGCTCGTGCTGGCCAACGTGCAAGAGCTGCGCGTCCGCTGGTCTCACACGGGAAGGGCGTCTATCTACCTGCAGCCGAGCGCCGAGGCTGCCGATATCGACGCCATCGTCACGGCGCTGCGCGGTTCGCGCGGCGTGGTGCAGGTCGAGCACGTCTCGAGCGAGGCCGCGCGCAAGGAGCTGCTAAAGAGCGGCGACGCCATCTTGGCCGGTCTGCCGCCGGAGGCGTTTCCCGCATCGATCGAGGTGCGGGTGCACGATCCAGAGCGCACGGGTGCGCTCGCGCGCATGGCAGAGAAGCTCCGACTTTTGCCGCGTGTCGAGGCCGTGGAGACGTACGAAGCCTGGGGCGAACGCCTCGGCACGCTGCTCGGCTCGGCTCTGACTGGCGCGGCCGTGCTCGCGCTGGTGGTGCTCGGCACGGTGGCCAGCGTCGTCGGCTCGACCATCCGCCTGAGCCTGCAGCGACGCAAGCTGGAGGTGCAGGTGCTGAAGGTGGTCGGGGCCACCGACGACTACGTGCGCCGTCCGTTCGTGATCGAGGGAGCTGCCCAGGGCGCGCTCGGCGCGGCCGTCGCGCTCTTCGTCGTGGTGGTGCTGTTCCTCGCGGCCTACGCTCGCTTCGACACGGAGTTCGCGCTGCTGCTCGGTGCGCCACCGACCTTCCTTCCCTGGTACGCGGCGCTCGGGATGGTCGCTCTCGGCACGCTCCTCGGCGCCCTCTCGGCGCACATCAGCGTGAGGAGGCTGCTCAGCGCATGAGCCGATCGCTGCTCGCCCTGGGGCTGGGGCTGTTCGCGAGCGTCGCCGTCGCCGCGCCCAGCGGCGAGTGGCTGGCGCGCGCGACGGCCAGTGCCGAGCTGGGCGCGCGCGCCGCCGAGCTCGACGAGGAGAGCCAGAAGCTGAAGGATCAGCTCGATGACTTGAAGCGCGAGGAGCTCGAGACTCGCGCGTTGACGATCGCGCGGGGGCGGGCTTACGTGCGCCTCGCGCGCGCTGGGCTGATGCCGCTCAGCGAGGGTCTCGACGCGCTCGCCGCGCACGCCTCTCGCCTGGAACGACTGCGCCGCGCCCTCGGGCGCGACCTCGCGCACGAGCGACAGATCGTGACTCGACGGCTCGACATTTCACGCGCCATCCGGGAGCTCGACGAGATGAAGCCCACCGAGCGCGATGCGCTGGCCCGCGCGCGCACGGCGATCGTCGCGGCAGAAGAGCGCGATCAGGCGTTTCTACGAGCCTTTCAGAGCGATTGGACCCCGACGCCGCGGACCGCGGTGTACGGCGCGCAGCCCCCCAGCGCCCGGCTCGAGCAGCCTCGCCCCGGCGGGTTCGCCGCGCAGCGAGGGCGGCTGCCCTTCCCGCTCGCCGGGCGCGCCGAGGTCCAGAAAGTGCAAAGCCCGACCGGAGATGGCAAAGCCATCTTCATGCAGAGCACGGAGGGCGCACCGGTGCGCGCGGTCTACCCGGGCCGGGTCTCGTTCGCCGACGACTACCCGGGCCTCGGCTACACGGTGATCGTGGAGCACGGCGACCATTTCTATACGGTGAGCGCGCACCTGCAGCGCATCACCGTGCAGGTGGGCGAAGAGCTCGAAACGGGTCAACGGATCGGAACCGTCGGCAGCGACGGTCAAAAGCCGGGGCTGCTGTTCGAGGTCAGATCTGGCCAAAACACGGTGAACACGCCGGAATGGTTCGGGATTTGACAGCGACCCGCGGTGCTCGTTTCGCCGCTTCCCGCAGGTTTTTTGCGCAACTCCTCCCGCGCACGGGCCGACCTGCACTATAGAGTCGTCGAGAGAGCGACGGTCAGAAGGGCTCCGAAGATGGGAATTGATGGCATTGGTCAAGGTGGTGGCGTACCCAAAGTAGGGCCCGGGCCATCGTCCGTCGCGGGTGCTGACAGCGAGAAGTTCGAGCTCTTGCCAGAGAGCGTCGAGCGCTCCGACGGCGCCGATTTGCTGGAACAGGTACAGCGCGGAGAAATCCGTCTCGATGCCTATCTCGACATCCGAGTCGCGGATGCCGTCGGCCACCTCGAAGGCAGGTTGTCGCCCGAGCAACTCGAGTTCGTGAAGGAAGAGCTTCGCGAGCAGCTCCGGAGCGATCCGGTCCTCATCGAGCTGGTCCGTCGTGCGACGGGCCAGTCACCGGAACCGGCCGACGTCTGAAACCTCCGGCGCCCGAATTCATTGAAGCGGGACTCGCGGCCGCGCTGGTGCTCGATGAGCGCGCACGCCCGTCTTGGGAGCGCCTCGCGCGCGTGGTCGTGCTTCGGGCGCTGATCTCTCTGCCGTGGGCGCTGGGTTGCGGCGCGGCTGCGCCCCCCTCGGATGCCGAGTACCCTTCGCTGGTGTTGCCGGCACAGCTGCCGCCTCACCAGCCTGCGGGGGCCTCGACGAAGCCGCCGGGATCGCCGACGGCCCCTTCTGGCTCGCCGCAGACGGCTGGTTCGGCCGGTGCCGAGCGCACGAGGCCCGCGGGTGCGCTAGCGGCAGGCAACGATGCGAGCGACCTCAACTCCACGCATCGGTTCGGCGAGCACGGGGACCTACCCGATCCCGAGCCGCTCTCGCAGCGTGCACGCTGGTCGTACCCGATCGTCTATGACCGAGGGCAGATCCGAGTCGGCCAGCCCGAGCCGATGTGCCTGCCGCGCCCACAACCAACACCACGCCGCATCGGACGATTCGCCTTCGAGCTATGGGTAGGTCGCGAGCTCATCGATCGGGTGCGCTTCGACTTTCCGTTGCTCGCCAGCGAGGAGCCGCCAACCGGGCCGCGCCGACCGCTGAGGGAGACGCCTCGTTTCGCGCCGGGCGCGCATGTGTCGGTGACGCTGGGTGTACCCGCGAGCGAACGCGCCAGCACGGCACGCATCCTCGACCGCGCCACGGGTGAATCGATCGCAGTGACCTGGCCGCCACGCTCGCCCGATGGTGTCACACGACCGCACCCCTGCCCGCCAGCGGCACCTGCCGTCAGAGCCGTCGCAAAGCCGCCCGGGCCAACCGACGCCGGGAGGTAGCTTTCTCACCCCGCTCCGTGCGACGCTCCACGGGCCATGGCCATGGACCCTGCAAGCGGCACAACGAGCACGGCGTACCCCTTGATCGGACAGGTCGTCGGAGGGCGGTACCACATCGTCGCCCTGATCGGCGAAGGCGGCATGGGCGTCGTCTATAAGGCCGAACAGCGCCTCGGCTCGACGGTGCGCAAGGTCGCCGTGAAGACCCTCCACGCCGAGCTCTCGCGGGACCCGTCGATCACCGCGCGCTTCCACCGAGAGGTCGGCACCGTCGCCCAGCTCGAGCACCCCAACACGGTGCGTGTCTACGATTTCGGATCGACCGATGACGGCACGCTCTACATCGCGATGGAGTTCCTGGACGGCAAGGCGCTCAACCGGGTGATCGAGTCAGACGGCGCGCTCGACCCCAAGCGAGTCAGCCACATCGTTCGTCAGATCGCTGGCTCGCTCGACGAAGCGCACCGGCAGGGCATCGTGCATCGCGACCTGAAGCCGGAGAACGTGCTCTTGATCGAGCGCGCCGGCGAGAAGGACGTGGTGAAGCTGGTTGATTTCGGCATCGCGGCACGCACCGAGTCGGCGGATCGCGAGAAAGAACAGAAGCTCACTCAGCAGGGCATGGTGCTCGGCACGCCCCCGTACATGAGCCCCGAGCAGTTCACTGGCAAAATGCTCGACCTCCGCAGCGACGTCTACTCGCTCGGGGTGATGGTGTACGAGATGCTGACGGGCCAGCTGCCCTTCCAAGCCGACACCGCCTGGCAATGGGCGACGCACCACATGACGAGCCCGCCGCGCTCGTTCGACGAGACCCCGGGCGGCGGCCGCATCCCGGACGCCTTGCGCCGAACCGTGCTGAGAGCCCTGTCGAAAGAGCCGGCAGACCGCCAGAGCAGCGCTGGACAATTTTATACCGAGTTCGTTGCCAGCGTCGGGAACGTGACCAGCGTCGCGCCGAAAGCTCCGCCGGTATCGCCGATGGGGAAGACCGAGGCCATGCCCCAGGCGCCGATCGCGATGGCTGCGGGGATGGCTCGGACCGAGGGCATGCCGATGTCGCCCGCTGCTGCCGCCATCGCTTCGCCCCCCGTGGCTTTGCCACCCGCGCCAACGCGCGAGCAGGCATCGTCGGGAAATAAGGGTCTCATCTACGGCCTCTCCGGCGTCGGCGCGGTGCTGCTCATTGCCATGATCGTGGTGGCGACGAGCGACCGTGGCGGCGATCCGCCGGCCCCGATCGACGTCGCGTCGCCGACGACACCGACCGCCTCCCCCACCGAGACACCGCCGGCAACGGCAGAGCCCGAGCCACCGCCCGACGAGCCCGATCCCGAACCGAGCCCGCCCCCGGAGCGGACCAAGCCCGCGGGCACCACGAAGCCGGCCGCCACCAAGCCGCCAGCGCAAACACCGCCGAAGCCAGCTCCGGCAACCACGCCTGCCGCTGCGACGACTCCGCCGGCGACGACTCCGCCGGCGACCACGCCTCCCGCTACGACGACTCCGCCTGTCGCGACGCCGACCCCGACGGCGCCGGTACCCACTCCGACTCTTCCCGTTCCTCAGCCCACGCCGCCCGTGTCGCAGCCCGCCCCTGCTGCTCCGGCGGGCGACGCGTGCACCGCGTGCGTGAAGTTCGCCATGAGCCGCGACATTCCCGCCGCAGCCCGAGCCTATGCGCAGTGCACGAACCCCACGCAGCAAAAGGCCTGCAGTGCGCGCGCGGCGGCGACGGCACCGAAGGCCGCTGAGACTGCAGCTTTCAACCAGCAATGTGATCAAGCCAAGGCCATCATGGCGGCAGCCGCCGTGATGGGGGTGCCCGAGGGCCGAATGGCCAAGGCGCGCGCGGCCTGCAAATAGCTAAAACATCTAGATCTATTTCGCATTCGCATTTGTGCTCTGTCGGCCAAGCCGTTGCCGCACCAAGTCATCCCGCCCAGGGGGGTGCTTGACGGGTTGGCAGTCGCACGAGTAGATCGCGCCTGATGCCGACTGACTCAGGTATGCGGTGGCCCCATGTTTCGCGAACCGAACGGTTTCGTGGTCTCTGGGTCGCCCTCGACAACTGTCGATACGATCACGTGACGCGACAGCCCACCGAGGGCGATGTCGTGGACGCTGATCAGAACCTGGCAGATCTCTGTCGGCGCATGCGGGAGACGGGGCGAAGCTCCTGTTCCGTACTATTTTGCAGCGGTGATGTTTTCGTCGAGCAATCTACGCCTGCACCCAAGAGCGCTCCCTTGCCTCTGCGGCACGGCAGCCCGGGGGTGACACGCGAGGGCTGAAAGCAACCCGCGGCACCGGTTCTCCATTCCGTAGGGCTCTCGGTTTCGAGCGAGAGGCGCGCGACACGAGCGCGCGCCTGGCATGCCGACGCGACAGCGGGTGCTTGGAACGGCTCACTCCTCCCGAGTGGCTTTCGAATCCGAGCGAGGTGTGTGAGCGTCGCGCCGGGCTCGCTGCGCGAGCCGCTCCCGACATTCACTCGATGATCGGTTTGACCATCGCCTTTCCGTCTTTGACGACGACGTGAAAATCGATGGCCTTGCCGGCGTACTGTTTCTTGAGCTTGCTCTCCGTCTCGCGCAGGCTCGCACCCAGCGCCTCCCGCGAGACCTTGCCCGGCTGATTCAGCCGACGGCGTTCGGCCACGAGGTCGCCATGCAGCTGGTTGAGACGCTGGTCGTCGAGTCGCGACGCCGCGGCAGCCTGGGATTGCGCACGCATCTCGGCCGCTCGCGCCGAGGCAGCGCGGGCCGCGGCTGCCGTGGTGGCGGGATCGCTCGCCTCGCTCTCGATCGAAGTGGGCGGAGTCGGTGCGCGACGGGACGAGGCGGGCGCCGGCGTGGCGCTGGGATGGCTTGTGGGCCGCGACGCCGCAGGAACGGCGATGAGTGGAGCCGCCGCGGCGCTGCGGGCACTGACCGCCGCCGGCTCGGGGGGCCTGCTCGGTCCCGAACTCGCTTTGCCCGCCGTCTGTTGTGCTCGTTCGTTAACCTCGAGCCGGAATGCTCCACTCGTCTTGCGGGTGGGCGCGCCCGAAGGCGCGGCTGCAGCGGGGCGGGCCGGCGTCTCCTCGCCGCGTAGGACGCCCCCCGTGCGAGCCTTCTCGTCAGCCGCGGCTCCGCCGCCCCGGCTCGCGCTCGGACCTGCCTCGACGTGGGCCGCAGCCGCTGGTCGCGTTGCCGCCGTCTCGGCGCTGGGTGCTGGCGGTTCGGCACGCGAGCCCGCCGTCTCGGTGCGCGGGGCGTTGGGTAGGTTGACGGCGACCGAGCGAAGCGACGCCGCAGGAGATGGAGCGGCAGCCGCCGCAACCGTCTTCGCAGTGGGATTGCCGGCGGTAGCGACCGGAGCTACGACGGGAGCCGGGGCCGCAGGCGCGGCGGAGGTTGCGCCGGTCCGTGTCGCTGCGGCTCCAGCCGACGCGGCCGGGGCAACGGGGCTGACGGCGACCGGAGCCGCGGGCTGAGATCGGGCGGCGGACTCGGCACGAACGGCAGGCTCGGGCGGAGCGGCCGTCGCTGACCGAGCGGGCGCCGGTTCGGCGCGGGCGCTCCGGCCGAGAGGTGTGGCTTCGCCCGGTTTTGGAACGGCGACGTCGGCGCGCTGGGCGCGGGCAGCGGGGGTTCCGACCTTGGCCGGGGCCGAGGCCCTCGCCTCGGGGCTCGAGCTCGCCTGAGCGGCGATAGCGGGCGTCGCGGCGGGCGCCTGGGTGGCTCCCGCACGTGCCGCCGCCGCCGCTCGCGGCGTGGCCATGTCGGCTCGGGTCGCACCGGGTGCGCCGGGGCCAGCCGCCGCCGCAGCTGCCCCTGCAAAACGCGCGGCGGGAGGCTCACCCTTCGGAGCAACCTTTGGGGGCTGGCGCTGGGGGGCGCCGGGGTCGCGCAGAGCAGCCCAGCCTTCTCCGCTCACCTTGGGCGCCTTCGGGAGGTTGGCACCCAGCGCGGAGGAAGCCTTGGTCGCCGCCGTCGTCGCCCGAGCGGGTGCGCTCGAGCGGCGACCGGGGCTCGCCGAGCGTCGCTTGCCGGTCGTTTCATTGTCAGGGGCCGCTGCCGCAGCCGAGCCGGCGGAGGTCCCCGTGGCGGGCGCGGCGGGGGCGGGAGCCGCAGGAACGGGAGCGCGAGTGTGCGCTGCAGGAGGGGGTGCAGCACTCGCCGCCGCCCTGTTGGCTGGCGGTGAGGTGCTGCGACGTGGGCCAGGCGACCGTGACGGGCGGCGCGGAACGGGAGGGGCCGAGGCCGCCGCGGAAGGCTGTGTCGGCGCAACGCTGCGAGCGCCGACTTCGGCAGGAGCTCCCGGCGCCGGTGCCGCCGCTACAGCCGGGGCCGAGGCGGCGGGAGCGGGCGGACGAGCCGAAGCCGCCAACCCGGCGGTGGGAGCCCGAGGGGCGGCGGTCTCGGGGCGGGCGCTGGCGCTCGCCGTGCCCGCCGCACCCTTTTCCGGGACGCTTGCAGCCGATGGACTCGTTGGGGTGGTGGGGCCTGGCGCGGTGCTGGCGCCGGGGCGAGCGCGACGAGGCGGCGGCGCCCCTGCTGCGCGCGCCGGGGCCTTGGAGTCGGCAGCCGGCGCCGCCGAACCGACGGGCGGTATCGTGCCGGGCGGTATGGCGCTGGGCGAAGCCGCGTGGGCCGGCGTTCCGTTGACGACGGGGCTCGTCGTCGCCGTCACGACCACCTGCTCGGCTGCGGCGAGCGCCTCTTGCATCGCCTCTTCGGGGTCCTGCTCGAGCAACACCTCGATGTCGTCTTCGGCGCGCTGCTCCGCGCGCTCCTTCTGCTCCGCGGCCTCTTTGTCTTTCTGCTGCTCGTCGGCGTTGCGGTTCTGGAGGCGGGCCCGGCGTCGCGCCGCCGCCGTGAGCGGCACGTCGCCGAACCGGTTCTGGGCGCGGATGACGTGACGATGGTAGGTGCCGTTCTCGATCTCGCGGCAAGTGCGCAGCCAGTATTGCTGGAACGTGTTGTAGCGCTGGATGATGTTCTGCAGCTTGAAGCGCTTGGCCGTGTTGCGGATCTGCGTCTTGCGCAGGGCGTAGATGCGGCGGTCTACGTCCTGACGCGGGATGGACGGCTCGAGCTTCTCGATGCCGATGAAGTACTGCTCGTACAAGGAGCGCAGGCGTTCGAGCCGCGCCTCGAGCTCCTCCAGCGCAACGTCGATGTCGCTCGGTTGGGCCGACATGCTCTCAATCGCGCAACGGCGTCACGCGCAGGTTGTCGAAACAGACGCGAACCTGCCAGTCGTTGAAGCCGAAGTGTTCGTGTCCGGGCCCTAGCAGCGGCTCGTCGTCGCGATAGGTCAAGATGTCCATGTCATCCACCTGCCAACGCACCGCGTGACCGTCTCGCCGCTCGACACGAAACCGGTAAACCCGATGAGGGACGACCGTCCCAGTGATGAGATCGGCCCCTCCCGGTACAAGTTTAATCTCTCTACGGTCGGGGGCATGTTCGTCGCGCCTCGCGAGCACGTGGAATCGGTTTTTCCAGCCGCCGAACACCGTCAGGTAACTGGTGGCGTCAGTGTAGGACTGCCCCGAAGCGGAGCTGCGGCCATCTCCCCAGAACTCGGCCTTGATGTCGCCGTCGGGTGACTCCGAGAGCGCCTGGAATTCGATCACCGCGTTGCGCGGCAGGCGCCGCGCCAACCATACGGGGTGGTTTCGCGCGTTCTCCCCGCACAGGCGCCCGCCGTCCACGCGCCATGCCGGACTGGTCACGCGCCAGTTGGGGCCGAGCTCCGCGGAGCCGCGTTCGAAGTCATCCTCGAACACAGCCTCCAGCAGAGGATCGGCAGCGCTCGCCTCCACGGCGGGAGGAGCAGCGCCGACCTCGTTCTCCGGTTCGTCGGGCGCCTCTGCCCGGGAGGCTGCGCTCGGGGGCTCGGCCGCAACGGCCGGCGCTGGCTTCGCGCGCTCTTCGCGCTCGCGCGGCACGCAAGCGAAGGGCCCCGCGATCGCGAGCGCCCCGGCAACGAGCGAGTTGAGGAGACGAGGCAAACCGGAAACGCCAAGACGATTCATCGCACTTACAAAAGCGTCGAACCCGACGAGCCACAAGCGAAAGCACGCAGGCAACGCTCTAGTGTGTGGCGCTTTGGGCTCGCGTCCATGGAGCACGACCCCCTTACCTTTCGGGCCATCTGATCGTAGCCTGCGTGGCCGATCGAGCCGGCACGCGAGATGCGTCCGGTTCATCTGGGAAGAAATCACCCAACAGGGAGTAGAAGCGGCGATGGCTCTTGACTTCATCTTTCGACGACCCGAGCTGGCGCTCGCGATCGGGCTAGCGCTCGGTTGTTCCAAGCAGAGCGAACCGGAAACCCCCGCGCAGCAACCTTACCCGGGCACCTACCCTCAGCAAGGGCAGTATCCCGCCACCGGGCAATATCCCGAGCAGCAAGGGCAGTATCCGGCTCAGCAGCAGCCGTATCCCGCCCAACAGCAACCCTACCCGGCGCAACAACAGCCGTATCCCGCTCAGCAGCAACCCTACCCGCCACAGCAGCAACCCTACCCGGCCTCGCCGACACCCGCGCCGACGACACCGGGCGCGCTGCCGCCCGCCGCGTTGCCGCCCACGGCGCCTGCCGCGCCCCTCGCGACGCCGATCGACCCGAGCATGGCGGCCGCGGTGCAGCCCGTGCTCACGCAGCTGGCGTCGACCAAGGCACCCGCCGGTGCAAAGCCGATCGGGTCGCTGATGGCCGCGAACTTCCAGGCGGGCCAGCAGCTCGAGGCCCAGGTGCAGATGGAACCGGGCAAGTGTTACACGGTGGTCGGCGCGGCCTTGCCGCCCGTTGCCGAGCTGGACTTGAAGCTCATCGCCGTCACCCCGCTCGCGGGCATGGCGCCCGTGCTGGCCGTCGACAACACGACGGGGGCGCAAGCCGTGCTCGGTGAAAAGCCCAACTGCTTCAAATGGGCGTGGCCGATCGCGGCGCCGGTGAAGGTGGTCGTGGCCGTCACGAGCGGCCAGGGCCTGGCTGCCGCGCAGCTCTTCGGCAAGTAGACCCTTAGCGTCTTCTCCTTGGCGAGGCACGAGGCGCGCACGAGCTCGCGACCGGAGGGGCCCAGGCTGGGCCCCTCGCCGTTCCCGCTCTCGCGGTGGCGGTCGGCACGACGGCCCCGCTCGAGCGTCTCGAACGCCTCAGCTGCCCGTCATGAGCGCGCGACGGCGCGCTCGTAAATGATGGCGAGGCCGTAGAGTGTCAGATCCGGATCGACTCGCTCGATGCTCGTCGCGTGTGGAGCGATCACGTGGGCGAGCCCACCCGTCGCGATCACCCGGCAGGTGAAGGGCAGCTCGGCGCGCAGCTTCGCCACCAGGCCATCGACAAGGCTCGCGTAGCCGTAGACCATGCCCGACTGCAGGCAGTGCACGGTGTTCGTGCCGAGCACGCGGCTGGGAGCCACCAGCTCGACGTCGCGCAGCTGCGCGGTGCGCCCCACGAGCGCGTCGAAGCTCACGCGCATGCCGGGCACGATCACCCCCCCGACGAACTCTCCGGTGGGTGACACGCAGTCGAGCGTGGTGGCCGTGCCGAGATCGAGCACGATCGCGCCCGCATCGAGCACCCCGCCCGCCTTCGGATCGAGCCCGGCCTCTAGCAACGCTCGATGCCGCGCGGCCGCGACGTTGACGATGCGATCGACTCCGACCTCCTGAGGCCGCTCGACCGCCACGACCACTCCCGTATCGCTGCTCGCGCTCACCATGAGCGGGCGGCACCGGAATGCACGCTCGACGGCGCGAGCGAGCGTGCCGCTCAACGGCGGGACGACGCTGGCGATGATCGCGTGCTCTACACGCGCCGGCGCGGGCGACTGCAGCTCGAGCGCGCGCCCGAGCAGGATCGCGTATTCGTCGGACGTCTGCTCGCGACGCGACTGGAGGCGGAAGGTGTGGAGCAGCTCGCCGCCGGAGAAGAGCCCCAGCGTGATGTTGCTGTTGCCGATGTCGATGCAGAGCAGCATCTTGCGGGGGCCTTGGCTGTGGGACGACCTATTGGGGGCTCGTCGCGTCCCCGCTGGGGGAGTGATCTTTCAGGATGATGTCTCCGACGCCGGCGATGGATTGGAGCGAGGATTGAGCATCCCTTTCATTCCAGAACAGCCGCGACTGGAGCTCAAACACGTTCGCATCGGACACCGACGGATCGAAATCGCTGACGGCCATGTCAAAGCCGTAAATCTGCTCTGCTGCTGGCGGGAACTTGCCGTCGACGGGTTGCTGGCTGCTGACCAGGAACGTCCAAGGGAACTGCGCTTCGATGCGGTAGCAGTGCGGGCCGTTCTGCGGGAGCACCTGGACGTTGATGGTGCGCGGTGGCGGTTGCCCCTGTGCCGGGAGAAAGGCACCTCCCGACGTCCCGAGGTAGATGCGGTGGGCAGCGTTGCCGAAGTTGCCGTTGCGTGCCGCTTCGGGTGCACCATCGAAATAAAGGACAAATGCGTCTTCACACACCGGCCCGGGCACGTAGTTGTCGCCGCTCGTCTGGCAGCCTCCGATGTCGACGCTGGAGCCCTCGCTGAACACGGAGTCGTCGAACGCTTCCGCGAGCACGTAGAAATTGTTGGCGTCCCAGGCGACCCGAAAGTAAGCATCCAAATCGGAGTTCGGTGGCGCTTCGTTCTGAGCGCTCGGCTGGAACACCACGTTGTTGTCCACACAAGCGACGCACGTCTCTCCCACGCGGTATGCTGGGATGCCGCTCCAATCGTCGCGGCTGTTGTCGTCTAACCGAATCAGAGCACGTCGCTCCACGGCGAGCGGCTGTGGCGAGTCCGCAATCTCGCCAAACGAGTACTCGCAGCCCGCCGCGGCTGCTGCGAGGTCGACGCTCTGACCCGCGTTGTAGCTCAGCAGGTCTCCGTCGCAGTCGGCGTAGCCGGCGGTGCAGCTCGTGATCTGGCAGCGGCCACTGTCGCCGCCGCAGGTCGGGAGGGCAGCGTTGGGAAGCTGTGCACATGGCGTGCACGCGGGATCGTTGCAGCCGTTCTCCGGACCGGCGGGCACGCAAGTCTCGCCGCAGAGCTTCTGCCCCGGCATGTTGTTGCACACGAGAGACACCGCCCCGCCCGCGCCACTACCGGCGTTGCCGGCCACGGGAGGACTGCCGCCCTCCCCTCCTCCGAAGGGGCCGACTCCGCCGATGCCGCCATCCGGCTCTTCCAGCGGCTCGAGCTCGAACAAACAACCGAACGATATCAGCCCGACCCAAACACCCGCGACCAGCGCGCGGCGGCGTCGCTCGCTCAATCGACCGGAGCGCTGAAATCGTGAGGCAATTCGCATGCTGCGCCGGCGTCCAGTCTGCTTAGCATGCACGCTACACCCTGGGCTGCGCAACCGTCCACGGGCACACCGGCCCTCGGGCTCGAAAGACGCACCGTGAAGCTGCGGTCCATGCGAAGAGCTCCGGCCGCTGGCGCTTTGCTGAACATCCTGCTAGAGCGATCCTCGACTCACCAACCAGTTGGCCAGTCGCTGCCGTCGAACCAGAACGAGTTCGCGCTCGTTTGATTTAGCCTCCCCGTCGACGATTGAATCCCCGAGAACGCCCTGTAGAACGCCCCGACCCTGTCGATCGCCCCGAGAAGGCCGCGCCGACGCGCCGTGCTTCCGCGTCACTACAGCAGGCGGTCGTCGACAGCGACGTGTGCGCGCAACCCATCGATGACGAACGGTCCGATGGGCGTCCGGCACGGTACGCCTGTCCGCTCGACCCCAAGAAGCTCGATCCGGACGCGGCGAAGGTCGTTCGTCGGCTCGTTCGTCACGGCTACGAGGCGTATCTGGTCGGAGGCTGCGTGCGCGACCTGCTGCTCGGGCGAACGCCGAAAGACTTCGACGTCGCCACCAGCGCACAGCCCGACGACGTACAGCGCTTGTTCCGTAACTGCCGCATCATCGGCCGGCGTTTTCGCCTGGCGCACGTGTTCTTCAGCGGCGGCAAGGTGATCGAGACGGCCACGTTCCGCCGCAACCCGACCTCCGAAGAGAAGACCGGAGACCAGCTGCTGATCCGCCGGGACAACTTCTTCGGCCGCGCCGACGAAGACGCCGTGCGGCGCGACTTCACGATCAATGCGCTTTTTTATGACCTGGAGGCCAAGGAGGTCATCGATTGGTGCGGCGGCGTGGAAGACCTGCAGCGCCGCGCGGTGCGCACCATCGGCGATCCGATCGTACGCTTCCTCGAAGACCCGGTGCGCATGCTGCGCGCGATCAAGTTCTCGAGCCGCCTCGATCTCGGCATGACGCCCAGCGTGTACCACGCGATCGTCCAGTGCCGGGGAGCGCTGGCGATGGCCGCGCGGCCTCGCTTGTTCGAGGAGGTCCTGCGCCTGCTGCGCGGCGGCGCCTCGCAGACCAGCATGTGGCTCGCCTGGGAGACCGGCGTGCTCGACGTTCTGCTACCCGAGGTGTCGACCTACCTCTACGATCGCCCCGCGGATGATGGAACGTTCTGGGAGTTGCTCTCCGCGCTCGATGCCTGGACCGAGGAGCGAGGCGAACCACCGGACGACATCGTGCTGTGGACCTGTCTCTTGTTCGAGCCGTTGCTCGAAGCCTGTGCGGGTGAGGCCGACAGCGCGAGCGCGTCGACCGATTTCCTGGAACCGATCATCGAGCGCTTGAACGTGCCGCGCCGTGTGGCCGATGCCGTGCGCCGGATCGTCGCGCAGCTGCCGCGCCTCTACGCGGGGCGCCCGGGGCGCTTCTCGCGCACGCCGCTCTATGCGGCCGCCTGCGAGGTGCTCGCCCTGCTCGGTGAGGCACATCCCAAGCTCGACGCCTTTCTGGATACGGCGCCGCGCAAGAAGCGCCGCCGCAAAACGACCACCCGATCCTGAGCGCTGGTCGGCGGCTGCCGGCCGATCGCGCAGTTTCTGGTTGCGCTCGGGCGCCCCGGACCGCGTTCGTTTCTTGGCGGCAGGCGGGCCCCCCCGCTTGGCTTCGCGAGCGATGCGGGACCGTCGAAAGCGCGATAGGGTCTCCGCCAGAGTGCCCACCATCGCAGTCTTGTCCGACGAGCTCGCGAGCCAGATCGCCGCGGGCGAGGTCGTCGAGCGCCCGGCGAGCGCGCTCAAGGAGCTGCTCGAGAACGCGATGGACGCCGGCGCCAGCCGGGTCGGCATCGAGCTCGAGGGCGGCGGCATCACTCGCCTGAGCGTGCTCGACGACGGCTGCGGCATGTCGGAGGAAGACGCGAGCCTGTGCCTCGCGCGACACGCGACGAGCAAGCTCCGCAGCTTCTCCGATCTCACCCAGCTGTCGAGCTACGGCTTTCGCGGCGAGGCGCTGCCGAGCATCGCCTCGGTGAGCCGCCTCTCCATCCGCACGCGACGCGCCGACAGCCCTTCCGGCGTCGAGCTCTCGGTCGAGGGAGGTCTGCGGCCGAGCGTGCGCCCCGTGGGGTGCGCCCCAGGCACGCTGGTGGAGGTGCGTGACCTGTTCTTCAACGTGCCGGCGCGGCGCAAATTCTTGCGCTCCTCGGGCACCGAGGCCGGCCACATCACGGAGGTGGTCGAGTCGCTGGCGCTCGCCAACCCGCGGCTCGCGCTGACGCTCAAGCGCGACGGGCGCATGATCCGCCAATGGCTGCGCGTGTCCGATCGGCGCGAGCGCGCAGCGCTCGCGCTGGACGAGGAGTTCGCGGAGTGTCGGGGGGAGCGCGGCCCGCTCGGGGTGGAAGCGTACGTCACACGTCCGGAGCGCGCGCGCACGGGCGCGGGTGGACTGCGCATCCTGGTCAACGGCCGCCCGATCCGCGATCGGGCGCTCGCCGTGGCGGTCGCGCAGGCGTACGGCAGCGTGCTCGAGCGCGGCCGCTACCCGCGCGGCGTGGTCTATCTCGAGCTCCCGCCAGAGCTCGTCGACTTCAACGTACACCCGCAGAAGATAGAGATTCGCTTCGCCGACCCGCGCGCCGTGAGCGATGCGCTGTATCAGGTTCTCGCCTCACAGCTCGGGCGCGGATTCTCGACGCCCACGCCGGTGCGGCGCGGTGACGCGCGCCCGCCCGAGCCCTCTGGGGTATCTGACTCGGCGCCGAGTGAGCTCGACGCGGGTTCGCCCGAGCTGGGGGCAGCGAGCGCAGAGCAGCCGGTGACCGGACCGCCGGAAATCGGCCTGCCAGAGAGCGAGATCCCGGAGACGGGGCGCTGGACACGGCCGGGTGCCGAGGCGGGCGGCGAGCAGAGAGCGCTGCCCTCGAGAGTGGAGTCTCCCCGCGCCGCCTGGGCCCACGCTGTCCGGTCGGGTTCGGCGGGGTCTGGTGCTGCGGCGCGCGCGCCGATCGCGGATGGGGTCGCCGCGTTCGTGTACCGTCACGGAGAGGTCGACGTGAGCGCGCTGCCGCCTGTCTCCGGCGCGGCGCAACCCGGCGCGCACCCCGCGCCGCCGCCGCGCCCGCTCGCCGCCGTGGGATCCGCCAGTGCGGTCGAGTCCGTCGAGCCAGCGCCGAGCGAACGCTGGGGGCGCCCCGACGAGCGCGCGGCAGGCCCCACGGGGCAGCACGTGGAGTGGGCCGCGCTCGAGTTCGTGGCCCAGGTGCGGCAGATGTTCCTGATCTGCGAGGGCCCCGGCGGGCTCTTCATCATCGATCAGCACGCCGCGGCCGAGCGAGTCACCTTCGATCGCATCCGGCGCGAGTATCAGGCGCGCAACGTGACGAGCCAGGCGCTGCTGTTTCCGATCGAGGTGCAGCTCACGCCCGAGGAGGCGGAGTTCGTGGAAGCCCAGGCGACCGAGTTCGCGGCGCTCGGCATGGACCTGCGCATGCGCGGCACACAATGGGTGAGCGTGCACGGCGTGCCGCGGCTGCTCGAGCGAGTAAGCCCCGAGCAGCTCCTGCGCGATCTGCTCGCCGAGGCGATGCGGCAGGGTGGGCGCGACTTCTCGGGCGCCGTCGATCTGGCGCTCGCCACGCTCGCCTGCCACGCCTCGCTCCGGTCGGGCGACGCCGTGTCGCCCGCCGAGGCCCGGGCGCTGCTCGCCGCACTCGACGGCGTCGACTTCGCTGGGCACTGCCCCCACGGGCGACCGATCGTGTCGTTCACGCCCTGGAGCGAGCTGCTGCGCAAAGTGGGACGGCGGTGAAGCCGCGCCTGGTGGCCGTGGTGGGCCCCACCGCTTCGGGCAAGAGCGAGCTCGCAGTGCGGCTTTGCCAGCGCCTCGGTGGCGAGGTGGTGAGCGCCGATAGCGTGCAGATCTACCGGCGCTTCGACATCGGCTCGGCCAAGCCCACGCCGAGCGAACGCGCGGGTGTGCCTCATCACCTGATCGACGCCTTCGATCCGCTCGAGCCGGTGGACGCGGCTCGCTTCGTGCAACTCGGGCGCCGTCAGATCGGCGATATCATCGCTCGCGGCAAGACGCCCGTGCTTTGCGGCGGCACGTTCCTCTGGGTGCGCGCGCTCGTCTACGGCCTCGCAGACGCGCCCGCAGCAGACGAGGCGATCCGCGCGCGCCACCGCAGCGAGGCCGAGCAGTTCGGGCGGCCGTGGCTGCACGCGCGCTTGCTCGAGGTCGATCCGGGAAGCCATGCCCGCCTCGCGCCGAACGATCTGGTGCGCGTGAGCCGTGCGCTCGAGGTGTACGAACTCACGGGGCAGCCGCTCAGCGCGATCCAGGCCTCACATGGGTTTCGCGACGCCGACTACGACGTGCGCTTCGTGGGCATCCGGCATGAGCCCGCCGATCTCTCCGCGCGCATCGAGCGGCGCGTGGTCGGCATGTTCGAGCACGGCTGGTTGGATGAGGTGCGCGGCCTGATCGGCGACGGTTACGCCGCCGCGCGCGCGCTGCGCTCGGTGGGTTACCGGCAAGTCTCCGAGGCGCTCGCGAGCGGGCGCGTCGAGGTGCCGGAGCTGACCCGAGCGGTCGTACGCGCCACCCGCATCTTCGTGCGCCGCCAGCTGACGTGGTTGCGCGACGAGCCAGTGACGTGGCTCGCTCCCGATGGGCTCGACGCCTACGACCCCGAGCAGACCTGAGCGGGACACGCCCTCACCCGCGGCCGCGCGCAGGCGCTGCGCCGAGCACGGGCGCCGGCGTCTCCGATCCATACAAGGGGCGGCGGCACGCGGAGGCCCGCTGCGGGCCGAGCATGGCGCCGGGGATGGGCACCAACTCGCGCCTCTCCCGGCGCCGGAGCGGACGCTCGTGCTCGAGAGCAGCGATCAGCCGAGCTTCAACGAGGCGTCGAGCAGCTCGACGAACGAAGTGTGGCGTAGCTCGCGACGCTGGCCTCGGACGCGGGCCACATCCGTCAGCGCAACGGGCCGGGCGGCGACCGCCTCGGGGCGCAGGGCTTCGGGACGCAGGGCTTCGGGACGCAGAGCTTCGGGACGCAGAGCTTCGGGACGCAGAGCTTCCTGACGCTCGGGGGCGGGCCTCACGGGGGCCGTACGCGGCCCGACGGGCTCGGCACGGGGCTGCTCGAAACGGGGCTGCTCGAAGCGGGGCTGAGCGTCACCCCGGATCGGCGCGGAAGGCCGTCGATCGACGGCAGCGCCGAATGCGGCGGGCTCGATCGCGCGCGCCACGGCGGCCGCCTGCGGGATCACCTCGGCGTCGTCGATGATCTCGATCAGCTCGTCGTCGTACTCCTCGATGTCCTCGTCGCTGAGCTCGTTCTGAGCGAGCTGCGCGAAGGCGTTCTGGGATACGCCGTTCTGAGAAACGCCGTTCTGAGAAACGTGGGCGTGCAGGCTCGGGGCGATCATGCTCTGCGGTCGCGCCGACGCGGGCGCCTCGGGCGCTTCGGACGGACTGCGGCCGCTGGCGCCGCCCTGGATCGCCTCGAGGATCGGCGCCACCGCCGCAGAAGGCGAACGCGGCTCGTTGGCGCGCTTCTGAACTCGCGCGAGCAATGCTTCGAGCCTGGCTCGAGATGCGGCCATCAGAGCCTCCTTCCCACGTCATGGCGTGGCGACTGCAGCGCGACGAGGGCATCGGCCCAGCCGCTCCCCTCGAGCTGCCAACCTTTGACCTTGGCAGCTGCGGCGCGGCTGCACAGCAAGAAGCGTAGCGATTGCGCCGTGCGCTCCAGCGGATGCGCCGTGACCTCGCGCTCGGCGAGGACGAGGAGAGCGCTCTCGATGAAGCCAGCGAGCAGCTCTTGCCCCTGCGCCGCGAGCGGATAACCCTCGATGCGGGCGACGAGCGCCTGCCCCCAGCGCTCGAGGGTGAGCGCTCCGAAACCACCCAGCGAGAGCTCGCCGCCGAGCTGTTCGACGATCGATTCGAGGGTCAGGGCTTCGGGGGTCAGCCCTTCGAGGGCGGTGGCTTCGAGGCTGGCAGCTTGGCCCCCCTCGCGGCCCACGCCTGAAGCCTGCGCGAGTCGCCCCCGCGCGCGCACGCCGGCTTGTTTGCCGAGCGCCGAGCCGATCTGTCGCACGACGGTCGCGTCGAGCTGGCTACATGCGGCGGCCACTACCTCGGTCGGCAAGAGCAGCAGGTTACCCCCGCCGTCGAGCGCCACTTGCCCACGAGCGAGATCGAAGACGACAGCTCGCGTCGGATCGAAGGTCGATGTCTCCATGGCAGTTCAGGCTCGAGCGTCTGGCACGAAATCGACGTCGGGCGCGCTCGACTTGCCCGGACGCTGGAGTTTCATCGTTCGGCACGCAGTCGGCCGAATCATCATCGAACTATGTTCTCGACCGGTGTTCTCGAAGTCTGGCCCTCGAACCCTGGACTCGAGGCGGCGTAACCCTGCGTTGCTCGTCTCGTCGTGGCTCATTCTGGTGCATGCTCGCCGATGCACTCTTCGCTGATGCATGTGCATGCCTTGCGGGTGCACGCCTTGCTGATGAAGTGCGGGGATGGCCCTGGAGAGAAGTCACCCGACAAAACGGTTACCCAGAGGAGTATAGACGTTTGCGACGGGTCGATGTCAATCGCCGCCTTCAGGATCACCAGGCCGATTCGCGGGTCCTCCGCGAAGTCCGCCCATGCCAAAGCGGCCACGACCAAGGCCACGTGTATCGTCGCGATGCTGCTCGGGACGTCGAGCTTCGCCTCCTCGTCTGCCCGGGGCGAAAGTTCCGTGCAACGCGATCTTCCCCGACCCAGTCTGCTCCTCGGTGGTGAGGCGGCCTCCGCGCCGGCGAGCGTGTCGCTCGACCCGCTGCTGCCGAGCGGAGCCGAGGTTCGGGTAGAGCGGCGGCCCGCGAGCGCGTCGGCGGCCTGCGCTTTGCGCGAGCCCGTCTGCGTCCATCACGATGCCCACGTCTCGGCCGCGCTCGCGCACGAGTACGCACGGGCGCTGGAACAGGCGAGGCGCGATCTCGTGTACGCGTTGGGGCTGCCTGCACCGCTGCCAGACATGGCGCTCGGCCCGAACGCGGGCCTCGACTTCTATCTCTCCTCGGACGCGCCGCTCGACGTGCACGTCGCCGCCGATCTCGCTTTCGGCGACGAGTCGCGGCGCTCCGGGTTTTGCCTGGCTCGCCCCTCGCGCGCGGAGGCGCGACGGCAAGCGGCCCAGTGCATCGCGGGGGCGGTGTTGCTCGGCGTCGACGCGGGCGAGACGCCGTTCTTGCGCCGGGCGATCGCGGGCTATCTGGCGAGCCTGGTGATCGCTCCGACGGCGCGCGACCTGGCAGCCGTCGACGCGCTGCAGGCGAACCCGCAGCTGTCCATCGCGGGTCGCGACGACGCCGCCGAGGGCGCGGGCGCCTTGCTCCTCTTCGAATACGTCGATGCGCGCCTCGCCGCAGGCGAGCCCGGCGTGCTCCCCGTCGCTCTGGCGCAGCTGGCGCGCAGCGCCACTTTGCCCGGGCTGCCGCGTTACCATAACGAGCCGGATCTGATCGACGTGCTGCGCGGCGCGTTTGCGGGCTCCGCGTCGGGATTCGAGGACTTCATGCTGGGGTTCGCGGTGGAGCGCGCGTTCATCGGAGCGCGCGACGACGGGCGCCGCCATCCGACGCTCGCCTGGCTGGGAGACGCGGGCAGAGTGCGCTTCGACTGGGTGCTCAGCGCGTCGTCGCTGCCGCGACGGGTGGCTCCGCGGCGGCCGCTCGAGGCGTTCGGTTGTGCGTACACCTGGCTCGAGCTGGACCGGGTGACGCTCGGCAAGGCCCTGGCTTTCCGCGCCGAGTGGGAGGCGCCAGCGACGTTTCGCTGGGCGCTGCTCACGATCGATGCACGGGGGCAGGTGCTCGGTCGTTTCGACCTCCCCTACGTGCAAAACGCCACCGCTGCCGAGCGCGCGATCGAAGACTACGACGGCGCCGTGGGCGTGCTCGTCGCCGGCATCAACCTCGGCGGGGTCGATCTCGCGCACCCCTTCGAGCCCGATCACGAGCCGAGCGAGCCCCACGGCTTCACGCTCTATCTGACCGAGCTCTGACCTGGACGTGAGCCGCGCCTGCGCGCGCGGTAAGCCACGCCGAGCGCGAACCCGCCGAGCACGAGCCAGCTCGAGGCGACCGAGCCGTCGTGACCCAGCGTCTCGGTCACCGGAGCCGTGCTGCAGCCGCTCGAGTCGCCGCGGCCCGCGTCAGCGCCGCCGCCCTCGATCGGGAGCTCGAGCCCGATCAGCGGCTCGGCGTCGACCCTCACCTCGATCGACATCAGCTCGGGCGACGGCGGCACCGCGCTCAGCGCGAACTCGTACAACCCCGGGGCGATGCGCGCCACGGCAGAGCGCAGCTCGCCCCCCCGTAGCGTGATGCCGATGCGCTCCACCTCGGCGTCGAAGCTCTCGCCGCTCGCGTCTTGCAGCCAGAGCAGCGCTGAGAGAGCGCGCGTCGGGTCGGCGACGGCGCGGTCGGCAGCGACTCGTAGCCGGCTGTGCTCGGCCGACGGGCGCTCGCTCGGCCCGCGCAGCGCCGCGTTCGCCGCCCGCATGCTCCCCGCCACGTCGAGCGTACCGGCGCCCTCCCGGCTCGCCACGTCGGGGGCGCGCGGCAGCGTGCCGGCGCCCGCGATCAAGAGTCCGCGCAGCTCGGGCTGCGTCAGCTCCGGCTGGCGCTCGAGCAACAGCGCGGCCGCGCCGCTCACCATCGGCGCGGCCATCGACGTGCCCGCGGTGAGCGCATACCCGTCGGAGACGATCTGGCAGCCGAGGCCCGCGCACAGCCCGCCGGAGAAAATGCCAGCCGCGCCCGTGCGCGGATCGGCGCTGCGGGCCATGGACGAGATCACGAAGGCTCCGGGCGCCAGCAGGTCGGGCTTGAAGTCGCCGCGCGAGCTCGGCCCCGCGGAGCTGAAGAAGGCCGCGCCGCCGAGCGCCGGCGCGGGGGTCACCGGCAGCGCGGAGACGCTGAAGCTCTCGCCCATGAAGTCCGTCCACTCGAGGCGGTCGACGCTCGCGCCCGCGGCGATGAGCCCGGCGTGTACGGCAGGGATGGTGACGGTGCCGCGCGCGCTGGCTCCGGCAAACAGAGCCCCCAGCGTGCCACCTTCGGGAGCGAGGTCGCCCTCCGACTGCACCCAGAGGTCGGCGCGTCCCTCACCTTCGATCTCGATCACGAAGCCCTCTCCCGCCGGCCAGCGCCCGTCGATCAACACCACCGCGGCGCCGACCGTGGGCAGGACCTCGGCGAGCGGCGCGCCTGCCCAGTCGCGGCGCACCGCATCGCGTCCGCCCGCGTCGCCGACGCCGTGCACGACGGCGACCGCCAGCTCACCGGAGCTCGAGACACGGCTCTGGTCGATGCCCACCGGCTCGACGCGGCTGCCGTCGGGCAGCACCAGGCCGACCGAGAGCGCGTCGGGAGGCGACAGTTCGAGCCAGACAAACAAACTCGCGTCGGTGGTGTCGAGCCCGTGCAGCGGGTACGGCGTGGCGAGCGGCGCTCGCGCGGGTGCGTCGGCGCTCGCGACCCGCTCGGCGTGGATGCCGAAGAGCTCGGCAGCGCCCTGCGCCGGGTGCAGCTGACCGCTGTTGCCCGCCGCCACCACGATGGCGCGTCCGGGCGTCGCGGGCCCCACCATCTCGGCGAGCGCCTCGGACAGCTCGGAGGAGCCGTCGTGCGAGCCGAAATCACTGCCGAGGCTGAGATTGACGACCGCCGGCATGCCCAGGTCGCGCGCGCGGTCGAAGACGAACTGTGTCGCGAGCAGCACGTCGCCGTCGCTGATCGTGCCGGCCGCTCCGGTGACGCGCACGCCGATCAGCGTCGCCTCGGGCGCGAGCCCCGCGAACGCCGAGCCGCCGCCCCACGAGCCGTTGCCGGCGGCGATCGACGCCACGATCGTCCCGTGGCCCACGCTGTCGCGCGGCTCGTTGCCGCTGACACCGTCGGCGAGGCGCGCGTCGATGTCGGCGGCGGAGAGCACCTGGCAGCGCAGCCCCGCCTCCGAGCTGCAGCCGAGCGCGGCCTCCAGCTCAGGCTGCGCGCCAGCGGGCGCGCTCGCGAAGTCGAGCCACCAGGCGAGGCGCGTGCTGCCGTCGGCCCGGCGCAGATCGGCGTGGCTGGCGTCGACGCCCGAGTCGACGATGCCGATCACGACGCCTTGCCCGCTGCCCGCGCCGGCCGCGCGAGCCGCCTCCAGTCGCAGCGACGCCCGCGCCCGGTCCATCAGCAAATGGCGCGGGGGCGACCAGCGCATCCCTGAGCGCAGCCAGGCGAAGCGCTCGGCCTCGGGGGCGCGCAGCACCGAGTGTCGACTGCCGACCGCCAGCTGCACGGCGCGGGTCGCGCTCGCGATCGGCGGCGTACGGGCGACCCAACCCGATCGCAAGAAGTCGCGCCCGGGGCGGGTCAGGAAACCATCGAGCGCGTCGAGCGGCACCTGCGCGGCAGCCTGGCTGCTCCAGATCAGGACGGCCCCGCCGAGCCCCCGCCACGTGCGAACGCGGGCGAGGGCATGGGCGGGTGCACGCGACATCGGGGCCTACATGGGCGAGATCCAGGGTCCCCGCCGCTCTGGGCGGGGTTTGCCGCGCGCGAGCCGCAAGCGCGAGGCGATCTCGGTGCGCAGCGAGTCGAAGGAGATGACGGCATCGACCACCAGCTCGCTGGCGAGCTTCTGAAGGTCGATGTCGGCCTGGTACTCCCTTCGGAGCGAAGCGACCAGCGCGTCGCGCTCGGCGCCCTCGGGGGTCGCCTGGATGCGGTTGTAATGCACGGCGTTGACGGCCGCCTGCGGCCCCATCACGGCGATCGACGCGGTCGGCAGCGCGAGGCACGCCTCGGGATCGAACGAGGGCCCGCACATCGCGTAGAGGCCAGCGCCGTATGCCTTGCGGATCACCACGCTGAGCTTCGGCACGGTGGCACGGCTGACAGAAGCGATCATCTTGGCGCCGGCGCGGATGATGCCCTGTCGCTCCACCTTGGTGCCGATCATGAAACCCGGCACGTCCGCGAGGAACAGGAGCGGGATGCCGAAGGCATGGCAGATGTCGATGAAGCGCGCCGCCTTGTTGGCGCTATCGACGAACAGCACGCCACCGAGGTGCTTGGGCTGGTTGGCGACGACGCCCACCGGCGCGCCGTCGATGCGCGCAAAGCTGGTGATGAGCTCCTTGGCGTAGCGTGCCTTGATCTCGAGCTCGCTGCCCTCGTCGACGATCTGCGCGATGACCTCGCGCATGTCGAACGGCTTGTTCTCGTCGGCGAGCACGATCTGCTCCAGGGCCTTCTCCGCCGCGAGCGGCGGGCGCGCCGGAGTCTCGCTCACGGTACCCGGCATGAACGACAGGTAGCGGCGCGCGAGCGCCAGCGCCTCGGACTCGTCCTTGACGAGCACGTCACCGCACCCCGACACGGCCGTGTGCATTTTCGCGCCGCCCATCTCCTCCAGCGAGACCTGCTCGCCAATGACCATCTCGGCCATGCGCGGTGAGCCCAGATACATGCTGGCGTTCTTGTCGACCATGACCACGAGATCGCAGAACGCGGGGATGTAGGCGCCGCCCGCGGCAGACGGCCCGAACAGCAAGCAGATCTGCGGCAATAGCCCGCTCATCTGCGCCTGGTTGAAGAAGATGCGGCCGGCGCCGCGCCGCCCCGGGAACATCTCCACCTGGTCGGTAATGCGCGCCCCCGCCGAGTCGACCAGGTACAGCATCGGGCACTCGAGCCGCTGCGCCTGCTCCTGGATGCGCAGGATCTTCTCGACCGTACGCCGCCCCCACGAACCGGCCTTGACCGTCGAGTCGTTCGCCATGACGGCCACGACTCTCCCGTCGACGCGGCCTACCCCCGTCACGACGCCGTCGGCGGGCAAGCCCTCGGCAAGGCTGTTCGCCAGCGCGGCGTCTTCCACGAACGAGTCCGGATCGAGCAGGCGCGAGAGGCGCTCGCGCGCGAACAGCTTGCCCTCCGCGGTGTTCTTCTCGTGGTACTTCTCGCTGCCGCCCGCCCGCACCTGGGTGAGCAGGTTCTTCAGATCGGAGTCTTGCATAAGCGCTGTGTCGTTGGCTCGCCGGGAGTAGGGAGCGGCCGCTCCCCAATCAAACTACGGGCCAAGCGGTGCCCGCAATTAACTCGGGCGGCCAGCGCTCGACAACCCGAGGAGGGTCAGCTGTCGGACAACAGGCGCGCCAGCGTCGCCTCGATCTGCGCGATGCGGGCCGGATCGTAACCGACGGAGACGTCACGCACGACGCCCTGGCGATCGATGACGAAGAGCGTCGGCAGCGCAAAGGCCTGATAAGCTTGCGCCGTCAGGCCGTCCGGGTCTGACAGTACGGGATAGGAGAGGCCGAGCTCGACAGCGTCGCGCGCCGCCTTCTCCACCGGATCGGTCGTGACCGACACGACGGTCGCGCCGCCGGTCTGGTAGCGCTCGTGCCAAGCGTTGAGGGTGGGAAGCAGCGCACGGCAAGCGCCGCACCAGGTGGCCCAGAACTCCAGCACCACGACCTTGCCGCGCAGCGCCTCGAGCCGGGGCGCGAGCGCGCCGCTCGCGACTTCGACGTGCTCGAACTCGGGCGCCCCAACGTCGACGAAGCCCAGCCGGAGCTGGCCCTCGAATCCCGGATTTTCACCGAGCTGCACGGCGAGCAGCCGCGGCGCGCCGCCGCGCTCGACCATCAGGTTCGCGCGCCCCCCCGCGCCCAGCTCGGCCACGCGCTGCGAAAGCTCGCTCGGGTGATTCACTCGAGCGTCGTTGACTCCCATCACCACGTCGCCCACCTCGAGCCCACCCACCGCCGCCGGCGATCGCCGCAAGACGCTGCTGATCAGCACGCCGGGTTGCTCGGGCCCCCGCGCCGTCAGAGCGACGCCGAGCCAACCCGGCGCCTCGACGGGTGGCGGAGGGGTGGCCTGCTGCATCGGATCGACCAACGCCTGGCCGGGGGCAGGAACCGTGGTCGAGGGAGCCGAGGTGCGGAGACTGGCAGAAGGGGCGGCCGTTGCCGCACACCCCACGCTGCCGGCGAGAAGGAGCGCCGTCAGCGAAGAACGAGCAAACACCTGCATGAGGAATTAGGCGTATCACGCCGCTGATCGCGGCGCTTTGGAAGCTGCAGCGCGTCGCATCCCCCAAGAGCCAGGGCTGATCAGCCGACCAATCCACTCGTCGCGAGAAAATCGTGACGGGACCACAAAAGAGCACCGCCCGTATCGCCCGCTGATAAGGCTGGGTGACCGGGCAGTGTAGTCGGCCAGTAAGGCTAGCCGTAAGGATTTGTAGGAAGAGTATAAGCTAAGCCGAACAGAGATCCGAGCGGCCCGCACGGTCGCTCAATCTCAAGCAACCTCTCATAAGCGATAAGCAAAGCTGCTAAGCAAGGTTACGATACCCACTAATGCACGGACGATGCCAACGCTCCGCGGCAGGCGTTACGACGCCCGAAAACGCGAATATCTCCGATGCCTCATTGGATTTGATGCGCTGTACCAGGGCGTGGGTGTCCGACCACCCTTGTGGGTACGCAATGATTGCGGAGTTTGTATTCGTCCCAAGACGACTGACCGACCATCAAAGTAAATTTTCTGAAAAGAATCGTCGCACAAAGCTCGTGTCGTGATACTGAGCCGCCCCGGGCGCCCGTAGCTCAGCTGGATAGAGCGTCGGTCTACGGAACCGAAGGTCGAAGGTTCGAATCCTTCCGGGCGCGCAGGAAAGAAAGACCCTCCCCCCGACCGGGTCAAACCCGGTCAACGGCAAGCGGAGCCTCCGAGAACCGGAGTGGAGCTCGGCGCGACTGGCCGTGGGGAGCGTCGCTGAACTCGGGCGAGCGAGTGAACCGAGTCGGTGGTTCGGGCGCTGTCGTCGGCGTGCGTAGGCGCGTGCAGGGCGAGCGGTCCGTGGCGTCCTCCCGAGCGATGGTTGCAAAACCCTCGACGATATTCCTCGGACACCCCGGCGACAGGGTGGTGCATCACGCTCGGGAGTCGCCGTAGCCTGGGCTCGGTCGATCGACGCCGAAATATGACAGCAGCGCCGCGATGCGGACGCGTGGCACGGCGATGGCGTATGTCGGCCTCGCATAAAGAAGCGCCGCACGGCTGCCGCATGACGATGAAGTGGAGACGGCGACGTGGCGCCCCGGGTCAACCGCCGAGCTCCCGGCCCGACTTCCGTAACTACGCCCATTGGCAGCCGGCAATCTTCGAACGGTCGATGGCGGCGTGAAGGGCGACGCGAGAAGCACTGAGAAGGAGTGCTAGGATACCCACCTGATGCCAGAGCAAATGAGCGCAGACTTCGAACAGGTGATGGCTCAATGTAGCCGAGGGTGTTTCACCGGGCTGCTTCGCGTACGCACGCGCGAGGGAAACGGCGAGGTGCGGTTCCTGTCTGGAATTCAAGACGGGATCCGATTCGACACGATGGAGGGCGACGCGGCGATGGAGCGCCTGCTCGCCGCGAGCGAGCCGGAGTTCGAAGCGATCTCGGCCCTGCCCCCGCTGGATTTCAGCTCGAACGAGCCCGTGCCCCCGGAAGGCAGCCTGACGCGGTTTCACGCCGCGCAACTCATGCGCTATTGCGAGTCGAACTCGCTGACGTGCGCGCTCGAGCTCGAGGTCGACGGTCGCGTGCTCACGGCTCGCTACCGTCTCGGTGAACTGCTCTCGGTCGAGCCCGACTCCGAGCACACGGCGCGGCTCGCCGAAGCCAAGGAGGGGCTCTATCGATTTCGCCTGCCTCGCTTCGAGCTGCCGGCGAACGTGCAGCAGCGTCGCAGCGCACCGCCAGTCGCGGCCAAGCCGGCGCCCGCTCCCGCGCCGGCTGCAGCGAAGCCCGCTCCTGCGAAACCAGCGCCGGTGACGCCCGCCGCACGAGCCCCCTCGCCCGCGTCGCTGGCGGAGACGCCTCTGGTCGCGATGAAGCCAGTCGCGATGGTCACACCGGCAGCGCCTGCTGCAGCGAAGGCGCCGGCCGCCCCGGCACCCGCCTCGGCGCAGCCGAAGCCCGCAGCGGCTCAGCCGAAGCCGGCGGCCCCTGCACAGCAGCCGAGGCCGGCCGAGCCGCGCGTCCCGGCGGCCGCCGCAGCACGTCCGGCGGCGGCCAGCGTCCCGCCGCCATCGGCGGGAGTTTCTCCTCGGCGCGACGATGTTTCCCCGCGGCGCGACGATGCCCGCGTGGCAGCGGCAGCGCCCGCTGCTCCGTTCGCCGGGGCGCCTCAGCCGAGGCCGGTCGAGGCGCGCGCGCCCGCTGCTCCGCCATCCGCTCCGCCTGTGGCGCCGCGTTCGCCGGTCCCTCGCGTCGGACCTTCCTCGGCGCCGCCTGCCTCGCCCAAGCCGCAGCTACAGGGCCTCTGGGCAGACGCCGTCAAGCCTCCGGCGCAGTCGGCGCCGATCGATCAGAGCCTGCGCCCGGGCGCTGCGGCAGCGCCCGCTCGAGAGGCTGGCGCGGCGCCGCACGGGCAGAAAGCGCCCGCCCGCGCGGAAGGGCTATCTTCGATAGCCTACACGCCGCCCACGGAGACGCCGCCGGTGCACAACGAGCCCTCCCCCCCATCGGGAGCGCGCTACTGGCTGGTAGCCATCGTGCTCTTGCTGATCCTGGCGGCGATCGGCTGGTTCATGTTCGGTCGCTGAAGGGCCCCGGCACCAGCGAGACATCACCATCGGCGATGGACCCCATGCGCCTGGCTGCAGCCGCGAGCGGGCGACGGGGTCCATATCGCCGTTCGTCTGAGCGCTCTTCATGAGCGCCGCGCTGCGCGGCTGGCGGCTGAATATCGTCGCGAGCTGCCTGGCTTTCGTCACCTACTTCTGCATGTACGGGTTCCGGAAGCCGTTCGCCGCGGCCACGTACGAGACGACCGGGTGGCTCGGGCTCGACGCCAAGACCGCGTTCGTCACGAGCCAGGTGCTCGGCTACACGCTGTCGAAGTTCGTCGGCATCAAGTGGGTGTCCGAGGTGAGCCGCGCCGCGCGCCTGCGCCTGCTGATCGGGTTGGTGCTGCTCGCGGAGATCGCCCTGCTCGGATTCGCGGTGCTGCCCGGCCTCGGCAAGATGGCGTCCATTTTCCTGAACGGGCTGCCGCTGGGAATGATCTGGGGCCTCGTGGTGCGCTACCTCGAGGGGCGCCGCTCGAGCGAGCTGTTGCTGGCGGCGTTGAGCTGCTCGTTCATCGTCGCCAGCGGGGCCGTGAAAGACACGGCGCGCTGGCTGCTCGACGCGGGCGTGCCCGAGTACTGGATGCCGGCGCTGACGGGGCTGATTTTTCTCCCGCCGCTGGCGCTCGCCGCCAAGCTGCTGGACCGCGTTCCCGATCCCGACTCGAGCGACGTGGCCGAGCGCGAGGCTCGCCCGGCGATGCACGCGCGAGAGCGGCGCGCCTTCGCGACCCGCTTCTTGCCGGGGCTGTTGCTGCTGCTCGGGGTCTATCTGGGGCTCACGGCGTTCCGCGACTACCGAGACAACTACGGCGTCGAGCTGTTCGAAGAGCTGGGGTATGCGCGAGAACCGGCCCTGTTCAGCCGCACGGAGCTGCCCGTCGCCGCTGTCGTGTTGCTGGTGCTCGGTGCGTCGAGCGGCGTGCGTGACCGAGTTCGCGGCTTACTCACCGTGTTCGGCGTGATGACCGCGGGCCTCGCCTCGATCGGTGCGGCGACGTTTGCGCTGCGCGCGGGCTGGATCAGCGGGCAGATCTGGATGATCGGGATAGGACTCGGCGGCTATCTGGCATATGTGCCGTTCAGCTCGTTCCTGTTCGACCGGATCATGGCCGCGACCCGCTTCGCCGGAACGGCCGTCTTCGCGGTGAACCTCGCCGACGCTGTGGGCTACTCCGGCTCCGTCGGCATGCTGCTGTTCAAGGACCTCCTGGCGCGCGACACGAGCCGCCTCCTCTTCTTCACCAACTGGAGCTATGTGCTCAGCGTTCTCGGCAGCACCGGCTTGCTGCTCGCCGCAGCTTATTTTTGGCGACAGGCGCGGCACGCCTCGCTCGCAACACACCGAGGCGAGGCAGCACCACCTCGCGCGTGAACCCGATCGCCGCCCCGCGCCACGTCGAACGCTGTCAGGGCTCGTCGCGTTCGATGTTGATGCGATGCGCCCAGCCTTCGCGTTCCTTGCCGTCGCGCTCGTAACGCACGAAGAGCCAATCGCCCGACTCGCGCGAGATGGTAACGATGCGCCCGGAGGGCAGCTCGTCGACGACGGCGCCATCCTCCGGGGCAGCGAGCAGCACGGCCTTGTCGCGATCGACCAAGGGCTCGGCGACACGGCCCGCTATGGGGGCGAACGCTGCGGCGTTTGCCACGGAGCTGGCCCCCTCCGCGCTCGTGCCGGACTCGGTCGTGATGACCGTCTCGGTCGTAGCGTGACTCGCGAGGTGATAGCCGCTGGCGAACGCTGCGACGACCAAGCCCCCGAAGCTCAGGATGGCCACCACACCGAGCGACACCGGGGAGGGCCCTGCATTGACGAAGCTCATACGAGAATCCAGGAGAGCATGGTGCCGAGCGACACCCCGCGGACGGCGCCCTCTGCGAACGACCTGTGCAAAGGACCCGTGCAAACGAGAGGCCGAGCAACGGCAGCGACGACTCGGGGCAGCTTAGCGCACCGGCTTCGCTCTTGAAACAGGCGCCCCAATAATGTCTGCTAGCCCTCATGCCCGAGCTCTTGTCCATCCACGGGCGGTGCCCGCGCTGTAGCCAGGTGCTCACGGTGCCCGCCGGGCAGCTGCAGAGCGTCTTTCGCTGCGCCCGCTGCCAGTATCGCGTGCTGGGCGCGGCCTTGATGGAAGAGGCGCGGACGTCGCCGCCGCGGCTGGCGGTCGCGGGGCGAAGCCCGGTCGTCAGGCCATTCGATGAAGACCCAGACGACCAGCACACCCGCCTGCATTTACCCGCCAGCGAGGCAGACGAGCTGGAGGGGGTGTTGCCCGCCCA
>Ga0247763_1000152_pt1 | contig 35635 bp, 24 predicted proteins | sample UWRJL141409B4_FD_179926 | JGI IMG/M metagenome (GOLD analysis project Ga0247763, IMG submission 179926) | Plant litter microbial communities from Arlington Agricultural Research Station in Wisconsin, United States - UWRJ-L141-409B-4 | ecosystem: Environmental > Terrestrial > Plant litter >... | reverse complement strand
GCCATCGCCCGCGCAGGAAAATCTCCTCGATCTTCAGCCCGAACACGTCGGCGATGCGGAAAGCGAGCGGCAAGGACGGGTCGTATTTCCCGGTCTCGATGGCGTTCACCGAGTTGCGCGAGACCTCCAGGCGGGCAGCGAGATCGGCCTGGGTCCAGTCGCGTTCGGCGCGCAACACCTTGATGCGGTTCTTCATGCCGAGCGCCGGCTCATCATTGCTTGCCGCGCCACCAAAGGCTACCCATCACCGCCGCGCCCGCGATCTGCGCGGCCGTGAGCGTCATGAAGCCCGCGACGTAGGCGAGCAGGGGCGCCACATCGGTGTCTCCCGCGAGGGCAAGCGACACCGAATTGGAGCTGTCGATGATCCACTGCCGGAAGGACGGGATCAGCAGCACGGTCGCGATCCCGAGAGTTCCGATTGTGAAGCCATGTTGCATGGCGTAGCGGCCGGAGGCGACCTCCACCTCGTCCTGCCGGCGCTGGTGTGCCATCGAAAGCACGAGCCCCCAGATCATCGCGAAGATGGCGGCGCCGGTGATGATCGTCAATGCCACGGCCTGGGAGAGGCTCTTCAGCCACCCGATGCCGAAGCCGATCAGGACGGCCGTGAGAACCGCCGGTGCAACTCCGAGCAGGACGAGGGATCGTCGAGACAGTCTTTGAAATGGCTTCATCCAATCAGCTCCTTCCGGGTGTCGTGAGGGCCCGGCAGGGACGCCGCACCCTCCCGCCGGCAGCCAGCGGCCAGCGGCCAGCGGCCAGCGGCCAGCGCCGCGACAAAAGAATAGGTAACTTGTCTCCAAGACAAGTTACCTTGTCTCGAGCGGCCACGACTGTCAAGGGAAGCCGTCCGCTGGTTGAGGAGCGCCGTCCTGGGGTCGGCCTTCACGACGCCCGTGTCTCGCGTGTGCTCGGCGCCATCGATCGGCTCGTCGTCGAGTCAGCGAGAGGTCCCGAAGGCGCTCCTGTTGCATCGATGAATCGCGCGGCCATGAAGGATTCGGCGGCCCCGCTCGAGCACCGGCGGTGTCCCGCCTTCTCTCGCGTCGCGCCGTTCCCCCTCCGCGGCGAGTCTGCGAGACGCTTGGAGGGGGCTGGCGCGCCTCCGGCGCGCCAGGGGGGAGGCATCACGATCGACGGCACCCTGAGCGTGTACGAGTCCGCTGAGCGAATCAGCCGCCGCGCCTGGATGGAGGCGAGCCGTTGGCTCAGACGGTCCCGCATTCGATGCGTGCCGTTCGCTCGAGTCGGGCTCGCCCGAGAGCGCTGCCTTACGCTGAAAACACAAAAGTGAAGCCGATGGCGCTGCGTGCGTTGCCTTCGTGGCAACGGGACCCGTCCGCCGACGAATCCTTCGCGAGGCAGAATTCAGCTCGCAGCGAGAATGTCGCTTCCTGCATGGATCTCGGGCCTCCGATGCGATCCGATCGAGCCCTCGACGTATCTGTGCCGTCCCTCTAACGTGCCCGTGACCATCGTCGATGCTCGAGCCGCGCCAAGCAGATTGCAACTGGCCGCGGGCGGGCTGTGGCGCACCTCGCGGACGTGCGTCGGCGACGACCTTCACCATCGGATGCTAGTGAGTATGACCAAGACAATTGCCCTTCCCATCGTGATCGCCTGCGCCGTCGTCGGTTGTGGGTCGGAAGATAGTAGCGGCGGGGTAGACGTCCCCGAGTTCGGCGCCGCCCCCGGCGTCAACGGCGGGAGCTCGGGTCCGACGCTCGCGCCCGGCGCCACTCAGACGCCCGGTGCTACGAACGCCCCGGGTTCAACGACGCCCGTCGGTACCGAAGGGCAAGGCGCGCCGCCGCTGGCGGGTGCTCCCGCGCCGGGTGGCGGCGCTGCGGCTCCGACGGGTCCGGCGGCAGTGCCCGGTACTGGCGGCATGCTGGATGTCACGATCGAGGCGGAGACGCTCAATCAGGCTGCGTCGACCGGCTTCGTGTCTGAGCCCGGTGGTGTGGCTATCGGTGGCATGGAGGTGGGCAGCACCATTTGCTACGACAACGTGGATCTGACGGGCATCCAGAGCATCGACGTTCTCTACGCGCGGAAGGGAACTGGGGAGGGCTCAGGCTCCTTCACGGCGCGCTTCGCGGTCCTCTGGGGCAGCGGCGACGTGGCCACGGCCGAGAACCTCGGCGAGCGCGTGACGGTCGACACCGGTGACTGGAACATCTTTACGACCCTGAACGTTGGGCTTGGCCGTGCCGTCAACGAGGTCGGTCAGCTCTGCTTCCGCGGTATGCAGGGCAACGGCATCCTCAACATTGACAGCTTCACTCTGCGGGCCACCCCCGGCACGAACGATGGCTTCACCAACTTCAACGCTCCGCCGCCGGATCCCGCGACGGTGCCCCCGGTGGCTCGACCGCAGGTCGTCGGCAACCAGGTCCAGTTTGGTGGCGCGAACACCAGTGTGGCCGGCGTCTCCTTGTTCTGGTCCAACGGCAGATACGGCATGGACCGTTTCTACAACGCGGACGTCGTGGGCTGGCTCGTCCAGGACTGGGGTGCCCAGCTCGTCCGCGCGGCCATGGCCGTGGACGACGACCGACCGGGATCGACCACGCCTGTCGATCAGCTGGGCGGTTACACCACACACAAGTTCGATAACACGCTCAACGTGAAGAAGGTCGTCAACGCCGCCATCGAGAACGGCATCTACGTCATCATTGACTGGCACGCGCACGCGGCGGAGCAGAGAACGCAGGACGCCGTGGAGTTCTTCGGCGAGATGGCCCGCATCTACGGCGGGTACAACAACGTCATCTACGAAATCTACAACGAGCCGGTGGTTGCAGGGGACGGAGGGTGGCAGCAGATCAAGCAGTACGCGCAGCCCGTGATGCAGGCCATTCGCGCCCAGGATCCGGACAACTTGATCGTTGTGGGAACGCCTGAATACTCTTCCAACCTGGCACCAGTTCCGGCGTCCCCGATCGACGACGACAACGTCGCCTACACGTTGCATTTCTATGCGGGCGAGGATTTCCATGACGGATATCGTGCTCGCGCGACCGCCGCGATGGATGCCAACATCCCTCTGTTCGTCACCGAGTGGGGAACAACCCCGGCGAACGGAGCTGGCAATCCCGACACGGCTTCCACGAACGAGTGGATGCAGTTCCTCAAGGCCAACAACATCTCGCACGCCAACTGGGCTCTCTCCGATCAGGGTGAAGGGTATGCCTCGCAGCTCCTCGGGGGGGCGAGCCCGTCCGGGGGCTGGACCGACACGCAGCTCTCGACCTCCGGTAGGCTGATCAAGGACATCGTCCTGGGCTGGTGATTGGCTGTCTCAGCGCGCGGGGACGTTCCCTTTGGGTGCGCCCTCGCGCGACGTGCCGCCGATGACGCCGTGATGGACGCCGGCAACTAGGGCTAGATCGCGTGGCCGGCGCACGGAGGGGAAACTAGGGTGTCTGTGCCCGGTGCGTTCGGGTACGGCCGTGGTGAGCCGGGCAGTGAAGTGGCCTGCTCGTGACAGGGATGAGCGCCACTCGTTCGCTCATTCAAACGTCATAGCCGTTCCCGAGGCTACGCCCTCGGCCAAGCCTGTTACCGCGAAGGACACTGGCGCCAGCGCGATCGAAACCGACGTTCCAGCCTCGAAAGCAAGGCCGAGCCAGCACCGGGCAACTCGCGGGTGACACTCTCATCGTCAGCAAAGCTGCTCAGCCCGAAGCGACATTCGAATGGGCGTTGCCCTCCACCGCGTCCTCGCCGCGCCAGGAGGAGCGTTGGATCGAGCGGAGCGGCGCTTGGTCAGGGAGAACAACTGGTGCGTGGTGTAACGCTACCGGGCGTGGCCGGGTCGGGGGGATTGCATGTCGTCCCGAGACCGTGGTCGATACAATCTTGGTTGGTGAGGCAGGCTTGGCATGCAATCGGACTCCCCGGCGTGTTGATGTCTCTGGTGTTGGCGTCGCAGATCGGGCGATTAGCGGGGCAATCGCTCACCGAAGCGTCTCGACCGCTATCCGCACAGAAAAGCCGAGCGGTGCGCGACGCGCAATCGGGAAGGAAGGTACGCGGCGGGCAGTTCTGCGGCATGCAACGCACATCGTTCACCCCGCACCCTTGGCCGAGTGGGCAACTACGATTCTCGATTGTTCCACCGTTGCAGACGAGCTCAAAAGTGCCCCCCAACTCCGGGCACCCCAAAACCCCGTTACCCTCGCACTCCGGTGGCTGTCCGCAGACGCCGCCCTGACAGACGCCCGTGGTGCAGCGGTTGCCACATCGACCACAGTTGTTGGCATCGTTCTGCAGGTCGAAGCCGTCGTCGACGACACGGTCACAATCGTTGTCACGACCGTCACACACTTCGGTGGACGGAACGCAGCTGACATTGCAGTTACCAGAGTTGTCGCAAAACAACGTGTTGCTGCAGGCTTGGCCAGCGTTGCGCGCCGTGAAGTTGCAAAGGTCCGCGGGGGCGCCGCAGCTGCCAGCGATGCAGCGGTTCTGCGTGATGCTCGCCGGAAAGTCGCGGCAGGTGCTGTCGGCGGGGCAACTGATGGCGCCGCAGGCCGCGTCGTCGTTCAGCAATTGGCACGAGGTTCCTGCCGCGGTGCAACGCCGGCACGCGGTGTCGCACGCTGCCGTACAGCACACGCGAGTACCGGTGGCGGTATCGCGACACGCGCCCTCGCCGCACTGGGCGGTGCTCGTACAGGCTTCACCGGCACTCCGGCGGCAACCGTTGAGGGAGAGATCGCAACCGAGCGCGCCGCATTCGCGCTGGGTAACCCATTGCCCGGCCATGCACTGCTGATAGCTCGCGCCGTCGCAGCGGAGCTGCCCGTTCGTGCACACCGGCGCCACGTCACACCCTGAGCCGTCTGCCCGACAGACCTGGCCGGCTCCGCACGCCTGCGCGCAACAGACGCTCGCGCCCGCCAGCGTGGCCCGGCACGTGGCGCTCGCGCAATCCTCGTTGCGCGTGCAGGGCTCCGAGACCGCGAGACTGCAACCTGCGTCACCACACTCGCAGGCCTGCCCCTCCTGGGCCGCGACTGTCCATTCGAAGGTGCAGTCTGCCGGGTTGCTACAAGAACCCGCTTCACGACACGTACCCGCGGCGATGGCCTGCTGGAAATCGCGACAGACATCGTCGGCAGGGCAAGCCACCTCGGGACACTCGGAGGCGACGACGGGCGGCGAGCCACACACGCCCGCCGTGGAGCAACGCTCACAGTCGCCTTCACCGCACGGGCGATCGCAGCAACGCGAGAAATCATCGACGTCGGGAGCGCAGACGTTTGATTCGCAATCGGCATTCGCAGCGCACGGTTGCCCGAGCGCCGACAGAACGCTGCCAGCTGCCCCGCCTGATCCCAATCCCGCATCACAAGCACCACTCGCACACGGCGCCCCCGGTAGAGGGACGCCTTCGCTGGAAGCGCCCGGTGACCCCGATGCGCCGGCTCCGCCGACCCCCGAGAGCGACCCCGGCGGCATCTCACCGCCTGTCGCGCCGGCAGTGCCCACGTCTTCGGGCAGGGAGAGCTCGTCGGCAAAGGGGCGTTTTTTACCCGAGCAGGCGACAAACACAGCAAGAACTGCGCAACACAACCACAACCCACCACGACGACTCGCCACGAGGCCTCCGCTTCTGCTCCGTCATGCTTACTTCTCGACCCTGACCACGGCTAGCGAAACCGTAAGCTAGCAAGCAGCGGACGGCCGCTCCGGTCCTTGCACGCTGAAGCTCAAACAGCGTCCGGATTTGCGCGGTCGGTCTGAGCGACACTGGCTACGCCGTGGCGTCGCGTGTTCCTCGCGGTTGATGTCCACGGCGCCGTCAGCGCGCGATCGCTCAGCGTCCCAAGCGATCGCCCTTCGGCGTCTCGATCGGCCTCGAGTTGAAGCCCTCTTCCCGAAACGGGCCCTGGAAGTCGGCCCGTACCTACCGGGCGGGGCCGGGACCGCGCGGAGACCCGGCGCGCGTGAAGGAAGTCGCCATCTGTGACGCCGGCACGAGCCGGATCCCTCGCGCGAGCGCCTCGACTGACGGCGAGCGACGGCGAGCGCCGGCGAGCTATTGAGCTCGGACGAGCGGCAGAAAGATGGTGTCGACCCACGCCTTTCGCAGGGCGAGCGGTGGGGGCGAGAAGTTCATGATGGCGTGATGCCGAAAGAGGTCGCTCAGTAGCGACGTGACCGGCGCTGTCAGTCGCTTCCGATCCACCTCGCCGCGCTCGACCGCGCGTTTCAAGATGGCGGAGAGCGGCTGGACTTCACCCTGCATGAGGGCGCCGCGCAGGTCGTTCGGGGTCGATTGGGCCTTCGAGAAGTACTCGCTCGTGAGCAGCGTGAAGGCGGCCGCGATCCCGGAGGCTCGAGCGGAGAGCCGCTCCAGGAACTCCAGTAGCTCTGCCCGCAGCTCGCCGCGGTCCGGCACCTCCAGCGGGTGCTTTCCCCTCTGGTGCCGGATGGCGGCGATCGCGAGCTGCGCCCTTCCTTCCCAGCGGCGCGCGAGCACCGGGCGGCTGGTCCCGGACCTTTCGGCGACGGCCTCCATGGTCAGCCCCGCATAACCGCGTTCCACCAGCTCGAGCCACGCAGCCTCCAGGATTGCGTGTTCGAGATCTGCCCCGCGACGTCGCTCAACCATGTGACCTCATGCTCGCTCTGGATAAGATGCGCGGGTGCATCTTGACGGTCCGCGCTCCGGTATTAGATGCATTCATGAATCTTAAACCGGAGGCCAAGCCCATGACAAGGATTTCCAGTCCATCGCTGCGAGCCATTGTTCCAACCGCTATTTCGACCCTGATTTTTGCGCTGGCGGGCTCGGCCAGGGCTGATCCCGACGACCATGTGACGCTGGGAGCAGGCGTCGGCGCGATCCCCGCATTTCAAGGCTCGGATGGGTCTCGCGTCGTGCCGATACCCATCATCGACGTCGAGTGGGGACGTTTCTTTATCCGACTCAGCGACGGGATCGGCGTCAACGCGATCGATACACCCCATTTTCAGGCGGGAGCGGGCCTGACCTGGATGCCGGGCTATCGAGGGCGCGACGTACCGGACGGCATCGGAGCGCTATCTGACTCGTTCGGCGGGCGCGCCTTTGTCTCCGGTGAGCTCGGCGGTGTCATGGCGACTGTCTCGGTCGTCCACGCGCTGTTCGGCGGCGACTTCGAGGGCACCGTCGCCAGTGCCCAGGTCTCGTACGCGCTGCGATTGCTTCCCCGCTTGGTGCTCAGCCCGGGTGTCGGCGCGAGCTGGGCCGACGGCACGTATATGCAGCGCTACTTCGGGGTGAACGCTGACCAGGCGGCGGCGTCGGGGCTGCCTCTCTATCGATCCTCGGCCGGTATCAAAGACGTCTCCGCTCGTTTGGCAGCCAATTACCAGCTGACGGACAGCATCGGTTTTGTTGGTGTCGTCGCCTTCGCACACTACCAGGACAACGTCTCCGATAGCCCGTTCGTCGAGAGCCGCTTGCAGTCGACCCGCGTCCTCGGGTTGACGTGCACCTTCTAGCGAAGGCCGGCGCCGATGCGCTCGCTTACCGCCCGCAGCGAGCGTCTCGTTTCGAATCCACATTGCCCGCCGCGATAGCGAGCGGGCGCTCGCCAGCTGCTCGAGCGGGGGCCGTCTCGAGTGCGCCCGCATATCTCATTGAAAGGAGTTCACCCATGTCTTACCCGTTACAGCGATCGACCCTCTCCCATGCCAATGGCCGCCACGTTCTGATTTCAGGTGCGAGCATCGCCGGCTCAGCGCTCGCCTATTGGCTGCATCGTTACGGCTTCTCCGTGACGGTGGTCGAGCAATCCGAAACGATTCGCCGGGGCGGCTATCCCATCGATCTTCGCGGCGCCGCCATACAGGTCGCCGACCGCATGGGGCTGTTGCCCGCTCTCCAGCGCGCGCATATTCACACGGTCCGCCTGACCTTCGTCGACGGTGAGGGGCGCGAGATCGCGACGCTCGACCCGGAGTGGGTGAGCGGCGGCTCGCGCGAGCGCGACGTCGAGCTGCCGCGGGGCGCGCTCACTTCCCTGCTATTCTCGCTCACGCGCCATGAGATTGTCTACCGGTTCAGCAGCTCGATCGTCGCGTCGAACGAGGGCGACGAGGGTGTAGACGTGACGTTCAGCGACGGACGACGCGAGACGTTCGACCTCGTCATCGGCGCCGATGGGGTGCACTCCAGCACCCGCGAGCTGACCTTCGGCCCCGAACGAGAGTTCGCGGTGCCCATCGGCATTTGCTTCGCCGCCTTCGCCACTGCCAATACGCTCGGCCTGAGCCAGGAAGCCCTCTGTGCGAACGTGCCGGGTCGGTTGGCAGCACTCTACGCCGCGGGAGAGCATCCCGAGAAGCTCTTCACTCTGCTGGCCTTCGCGCATCCCTACGTCTTGGGCAGATCGGGGCTCGACCCGGCGCTCCAGCGAGACCTCACGGCCAAGGCGTTTGCGGGGGCCGGCTGGAAGCTGCCCGAGCTCATCGCGACGATGCGAACCGCCGAGGACTTCTACTTCGACACCGTGCAACAGATCCGCATGCCCGCATGGACCAAGGGCAGGGTGGCGCTGGTCGGGGATGCGGCGTACTCACCGTCCTTCCTGACGGGTCAGGGCTCGAGCCTCGCCCTCGTGGGTGCCTATGTGCTGGCCAGCGAGCTGGCGTTGCATCCCGATCACCGGGGCGCATTCGTCGCCTACGAGCGGAAGCTTCGGCCGTTCGTCGAGATGAATCAAGCCAGCATCACCACCGGCAGGGTGGGCATGATCGCTTCGACACCCGAGCAGTTGACGGAGCGGAACGCCAGGCTCCGCGAGCTGACCCGTTCGGCTGCGGCACGGGCAAACGCCCGGCGCCCGGCTCACAGCGCCATCGATCTCGGCGAGTACGACGCGCTCCAGGCCTGCCGGTTCGCGTCCTGAGCACGAGTTGAGAGGAACCCATGGACATTCACAAACAGCACCCCGCTCTGAGCGCCCAGGCGCCTGCTTCGAGGGTCTACGCTTGGTACTGCGTGTTCGCGCTGATGCTCTGCCAGGCGCTCGCGTCGGTCGACGCGAGGCTGCCCTTCATCCTGGTCGAGGCGCTCAAGCGCGACCTGGGCTTGAGCGATACCCAGGTAGGACTGATCACCGGGCCCGCCTTCTCTCTCACGTACGCCGTCTGCGCCATCCCGATCGCCAAACTCTCCGATCGCGGCAATCGCGTCGCGATCATCAGCGTCGCGATCGCGGTCTGGAGCGCGTTCACTGCCGTCGCCGGGCTGGCCGTGAACTTCGGCACGTTCGCCGCCACGCGCGTCGGAGTTGCGGTCGGTGAGTCCGCACTGACACCGGGAGCCCATTCGCTCATCGCGAGCTACTTCAAAGGTCCAGCCCGCGCCAAGGGGCTCGCCGTCTACTCATTCGGCCTTGCCGCCGGTGCGTTCATCGCGTTCGCCGTGGGCGGTTATGTCGGAGATCGGTTCGGGTGGCGCATGGCCTTCTTCCTCGTTGGAGGAGGCGGCCTGGGGCTCGTGGCGCTGCTGATGGGAACGGTTCGACATCCGCCTCGCGAGTCAGCGGTCGGCGCGAGCTCGGCGCCGCGCGGCGACATCCGCAGCCTCCTCCGACACCCCGTGATCCGGAACCTCGTGCTGGGCGGAACTCTCTTGGGGTTCAGCGCGGGCTCCGTCAACGCATGGGGTCCGGCGTATGTGATGCGTACCTTCCATCTGTCGGCTACCGAAACGGGGGCCAGCTACGGGGCCGTGACCGGTCTACTCGCGATGGTCGGGATCCTCGCGGGCGGCTTCATCGGCAGCTGGCTGTCGGAACGCCACCCGAGCCGTGCGTTGCAGATGCTGAGCGGCGCGTTCGTGATCGCGATGCTCGCGCAGATCGGGGGCCTGCTCGCCGATGATTACACCCTGTTCCTGGCCTTGCTGGCGCTCACCATCTTGCTGAGCAGCTTTTACCTCGCCCCCACCCATGCAGCCATTCAGTCGATCGTCGATCCGGCGAGCCGAAGCTTTGCTTCCGCTGTCACGTTGTTCTGCATCAACGGCCTTGGCATCGCGCTGGGCGCCTTCGTCGTCGGCGCACTGAGCGACGTTCTCACGCCCCGGCTGGGCGACGGCGCTCTACGCTGGGCGCTGCTGGGCGTTTCGTTGGCCAAGTCCTGGTCCGCGCTGCATTACTGGTTAGCCAGTCGCCACCTCTTGCGGTCGTCATCGACGTGATTCCCTTGCCCGAAGCATCAGCCGAGGGCGAGCCCTAGATGACGCCGGCGTCGACCATGAAGTTATGCGCGGTGCAGCTGGGCGCGTCGTCCGAGGCGAGAAAGAGGATCATGCGTGCGACGTCTTCGGGCTGCACCATGTCGGGCAGGCACTGCTGCGCCTTGTGGCCCGCCAGCCCTTCCTCGGTCACCCACAAGCGCTTCTGGCGCTCGGTCATCGTCCAGCCGGGAACGACGGTGTTCACCCGGATGCGATGCGGCCCTAGCTCGCGCGCAAAGGAGCGGGTGAGGCCGTGGACCGCGGCCTTGCAGGTGGCATAGACGGGCAAGCCCCCGATGGCGCGATGCCAGCTATCGGAGCCGAGGTTGATGATGGACCCTCCGCCGGCCGCGATCATGCCTGGCGCCACGGCTTGGATCGCAAAGAACATGTGCCGCAGGTTGGTGGAGATCCGCTCGTCCCAGTAGGCGGCGGTCACGTCTTGCCAGCGGTGGCGGTCGTCACGTGCCGCGTTGTTGACGAGAACACGCGCCGGGCCTTGCGCGCTCGCCAGCGTGGCCACAGCGCGCTCGATCTCGCTCACTTCGCGCAGATCACAGCGCGCGAACTGCGCCGTAAACCCCGCGGCGCGCAGCTCTGCGACGAGCGTGGCGCCGCGGTCGGCGTCGATGTCCACGAAACCGATGTGAGCTCCCTGCTCGGCGAAAGCGCGCACGGTGGCCTCGCCGATCCCCGAGGCGCCGCCGGTTACAATCACGGATTTTCCCTGCAAGCTGGGGTATCGGGCGAACGTCATGAGATGCTTCCTCGATGCCGCCCGGCAGTCCCACCGCGGCGACCCCGCCGAGTGATCACGAGATCCACTGCCGGGTCAAGCGCCGTGGCGCAGCGGCGAGTGAAGGCAACGGTGCTTGGGGCGAGCGCTCGCACCTACCGGTGGGCTGGCGTGCACCCGTGACCCGCTCCGAAGCGCTGCTCGAACGTGACTTCGAACAAATCCGCTCGCGATGAACGCCCCCTCGGTATGCACATCGCAGGCGACTGTATGAACTGTATGCAGTCCAGGTGCGGCGTACGGCATCGCCACAGTCGTCGCGGAGCGGATGGGGGCCCGCTCACGAGCGCGAGACGCCCGAGGTGCTATCACGGCTGGGTGCGCTCGGGTAGATGGCTCGAGATCCTGGCGTTGGGGGTAGCGGCGGCCCCGCCGTGGTGTGTGGCGCCGGCGCTGGCGGCGTCAAAAGCGAAGCAGGCCCCGATCGCGAGTTATGGCCCGATCAGCGTGGGGCACCCGAGCGCCGGTTTTCTCATCAACGGGGCGCGCATGCCGGCGGGCGACGACTGGGTGCTCACGGCGCCGCAGCATGCTTACGCCACGACCGAGACGATCGCCCAGCTGCGTCACTGTTTGATCCGCGTGCGCGCGGAGCACGCCCCGGCGCCGCGCGTGATGCTCGGCTCGCTGAGCGGAAAGGGCGGCGGCAAGATCGCGCCTCACGACAGCCACCGCACCGGGCGCGACGTCGACGTGTACTTCTTTCGTCTGCCGGGGGCCCCATGGAACGTGGCTGCGACGCAGGACGACATCGACTACGAGCGCACCTGGGCGCTGCTGCGCTGCTTCGTCACCGACTGCGACGTCGACTTCGTGCTCATCGATCAGACGGTACAGGGTTGGCTGGAGAGCCATGCGCTGGGAGCGGGGGAGCCGGCGGCGTGGGTGCGCGACCTGTTCCACGACGGCGACGGCGGCGCAGTGGGCCGCGGCAATCACGCCGTGGTTCGACATGCACCGGGCCACGTCGCCCACATGCATGTGCGGTTCGTGAGCCCCGAGGCGCGCCGGCTGGGCGTCAAACTCTACGAGCGGCTCGCGCGCGAGGGCTACATCAAGTCGCCGCGCTCGGCGCTGCGCCACCGCGTCGTCAAAGGTGACACGCTGAGCGGCATCGCCAAGCGTTATCGCGCCCGCGTGGCCACGCTGCAGCGCTTGAACCATCTGAAGTCCACCCGCATCCAGCTGGGCCAATGGCTGGTCATCGCGCCCGAGGTCGCGCTGCGCGGAGCGAAGGACGCCGTGAATGTTCCAGCGCGCCGGCGCCCCCCGTCGTTGTGACGTCCGCGCGACTTCGCAGAGCGCGAGGGTTACAGCGCGATAGCGTTCGCTGAACCTGACGAGCTCGAGCAAGCTCGGTGCTCCCCTCGGTTGGGCCTATGGCCGCGCGGCCGGGTCGACTGGGTGCGCTCGTTTGCGGCGCGCGGCGCCGTTCGCGCACGAGCGCCTCCCGCGCGAGTGGTGGTCGACCGCGCGCTGGCGAGTTACTCTGCCGGCGTGCCGCGTTCAGAATCTACTGCGCCTGCGATGCACGACCTCGGCGGCGTCGAACCCCTCGCGTCGGCTCCCATCGATCGGCGTGAGCACGCGTTGACTCAGTTCGACCTGAACGTCGACGCTCTGATGTACCTGCTCTCGCATCCATCGCGGCGCGTGATCCGCGTCGACGAGCTGCGACGAAGCATCGAGAGCCTGCCGTCCGACGACTACGCTCGCCTCAGCTACTACGAGAAATGGCTCATGGCGATGCGCGACTTGCTGGTCGAGAAGGGAGTGCTGAGCGCGAACGAGATCGCCAGCAAGCTGATCGAGCTGCGGGGTCGGGCTGGGGACGTGGCGCCGTGAGCGCGCTGTTCAAGGCCGGCGACGCGGTGCGCGTCGCCGATCGCTGGCCGGAAGCGGGCGGCGTGCGCGCGCATGTTCGCACGCCACATTTCCTGCGCGGACGCACCGGGACGATCGAGCGCGTGCTGGGCGCGTTTCCGAACCCGGAGGAGCTCGCGTTCGGGAGGCCCGGGCTGCCCCGAGTAGCCCTGTACATGGTGAAATTCAGGGAGGCCGACCTCTGGACGAGCGGTGGGTTCGAAGCGCGAGATACACTGGTCGCCGACCTGTACGAGCACTGGCTGGAGAACGTCGATGGCTGACCGGCATCACCCGCACGACCACGACCACGCCGAGCATGCGGAGATCGTGACGCACGAGCCATCGCCCGAGCACGTCTTGCTGGAGCGAGCGCTTCGCGAGCTCCTGATAGCAAAGGGCGTCTTCCCGGCAGACGCCGTGCGCCAGCAGATCGATTTGACAGACTCTCGCAGCGAAGCCATGGGCGCGAGGCTGGTCGCCCGCGCCTGGGTCGACGCCGACTTCAAGCGCCTGCTGCTCGAGGACGCGAAGGCGGCGGCGACGAGCCTGGGCGTCGACGTCTCGAACACGCCCGAGCTGGTTGTGCTGGAGAACACGCCCGAGCTCCACCACCTCGTCGTCTGCACCCTCTGCTCGTGCTACCCCAAGGCCATCCTCGGCATCCCGCCGGCCTGGTACAAGAGCCGCGAGTATCGCGCCAGAGCCGTGAAAGACCCGCGCGGCGTCCTGCGCGAGTTCGGCACCCCGCTCGGCTCCGACGTGGAGCTGCGCGTGGTCGATTCGACCGCAGACATGCGCTACCTGGTGCTGCCGTTGCGACCTCCGGGCAGCGAGGGCTCCAGCGAGAGCGACCTCGCGCGGCTGGTCACCCGCGACAGCATGATCGGCGTGAGCCACCCGAAGCCCGTCGTCGACTGAGCGCCTGGGGTCGGGACCACATCGCCCTGCTCGCTCCGTCGCGGGAGGCCTTTGCTCGCGGTGGGTGCCTCGGCGTGCGGCGTGCTCCGCTCCCCCTCCGCGGCGAGTCTGCGAGACGCTTGGAGGGGGCAGGCGCGCTGCGCGACTGGGGGGAGGCATCACGAGCGCCAACCGCGGGCATTACAGGTCTCTGCCGGACGCCACGGGATGGTGGAGTCGCTCGCTCCGCGCGTCTACTCTTTCCACACGAACTCGAGCGCTGCTGGCAGCGTCTGCTCTCGCACGCGCCGGTCGCAGTGGGGCGAGTCGAGGGCGAAGACGTACTGATAGTGGTAGCCTTTGGACTTCAAGGCCGCGGCGAAGCGATGGTTGGCCGCCACCCAGTCGTGCATGTCATCGCGCATCACGTTCGGGTTGTAGAGGTCGCGGTCGCCCACGTGCATCCAGACGCGGATGGGCTTCGCCGGCGAGGCGGCGATGATGCCGTTGTGGTATTCCCAGGCGCCGCCGGGGGTCGCGGGGTTGAACGGCCACTGCTGGTTGACGTAGGTGCCCGAGTAGCTGATGACGCGCTGGTACCACTCGGGGTGGTTCCAGGCCATCGTGAAGGCGGCGGCCGCGCCCGAGCTGCAGCCCATGACGGCCCGATCCTTGCCCTTGCGCGAGAGCTTCACGTTCGCGTGCTTCTCGACCGCCGGCAGCACCTCTGCCTCGATGAACTCCGCGAACTTGCCGCTCATGGTGTCGTACTCGAGCCCGCGCTCGGAGCCCTGCGCGTCGCCGCCGCCGTTCTGGATCATCACGGCGACCAGGGGCGGCACGCGCTTCTGTGCGATGAGGTTGTCGAGAATGCGCGGCAGCGTGGTGTCTGGCTCGCCGAGCTTCGGGCCATCGTGAGTGACGATGAGGGGCGCCTTCGTGCCTCTCTGATATTGCTTCGGCACGTAGACGGTGAGCGTGCGTTGATAGTCCTTGGGGTGCGTCTCGACGATCAGTGTCTTGGGGTTCTTCGGATCCGGCGTCCCGAAAACATCCCGCGCGATGCCGGGGTAGAACTTGCTACCCTTCGAATCGAGCGTGAACTGCGTGACAGCGCCGACGGGCACGCCGTCTTTCGCCGTGAGCTCGGGAGCGGGCGAGTAGTCTGGGCCGATGACGAAATCGCCTTCGACGAGGGGCGCGTTTCCGGCGTGGATTTTCGTGAATGGCGGGGCCCCGGGCCCGTCGACGGCGCGAGTCGGCGGCGTGGGGCGAGCCGGCGCCGCCGCTGCAGGCTGCGGTGCGGCTGGTGCAGGCTGCGGTGCTGGGGTCTGCGCCTGCGCAACTTGGATGCAGGTGGCGGCCATGAGCGTCGCGAGCTTTCGCATGATTCCTCCGGACTGTTGAAGTGGCCGCGAGCCTAACGGATCAGCGCCCGCCGAGGTCGCGCCGCAGATCACTCCCGGCGGCCCCGCTTGTCAACCCAGTGCCCGGGATGACGCGCCCGCGCGACCAGCAGGCCCCTGCAGGCCGGCGCTGGACGCGGATGGGCCATCCTCGAGTGCTCCATGCACGAACGTGACGGGTGGAACGCGAAAGCCCATGGCGGCCCAGGCCTTCAGGAGCCGCGTCATGAAGAAGAAGGGCTGCGTCTTGCCGTTGGGCACGTCGCTGGGCAGCGGCGGGCCGCCGTTTATGTCGCGCGTCATGGTGCGCGCCTCGAGCTTCGGCAGGCTCTCCGCCGGGTAGCGCCGCCCGTAGAGGCTCAGCCAGTGGCCTCGGAGGAACTCCATGAACATGGGCGTGTTGCAGCAGACGGCGACGACGCGCCGCGTGCTCGCGCCTGGCGTGAGGCGATGCTCTCTCAGGTGCTCGGCGCCTCGCAGGCAGCGCACGCGGTCTTTGCGATGCAGCACGCAGCGCGTGGAACCGTTCGGCTCGCGCAGCGCCGTCGCGCCTGGCAGGGACTCGAGCTGGGCAGCGGCCGTGCGGCAGCTGGTGCAGTGACACTCGACACTGACGATGTGCTTGCCCGTGACCTCGAGGGCGACGGCGCCGCATCGGCAATCCAGGCGTGTGGTGTTCATGGGGTCTCCTGCTTCATTGCTGATGTGGCGTTCGCTAGTGGGGCATTCGCTGCTCGGGCACTCTCGTGCTCGCCGGGCACGGGAACAGGAGCTCGACATATCGAGCCAGGTGATCGAGCCCCTCACGAGCCGTCTCGGGATCGCCCGTAGCCTTGGCCATGATGAAGCTGCCCTGGATGACCGCCTGCAGGTAGCGCGCGAGGCTCTGCGCGGTCCACTCACCGACAGCGCCGTGGAGGCTCATGGCTTCGGCGATGTCGGCCTCGAGCGCGGCGGCGTTGTCGAGGATGCCGCGAGCACACGCCTCGCGCAGCGGGGGCGAGGAATCGTAGACCTCTTGCAGCATCGTGCCGGCGAGGCACGTGAACTCCGCTAGCTCGCCGGCGATGAGCTCTTTCCGGTAGGCGATGTATCCCAGCACGCGCTCGAGCGGGTCGCCGAGCTCGTGGTAGCGGCCGGCGGCAAAGAGCGCCGTCGCTTCCGCATTCCAGTCCTCCGCCACCGCGACGCCCAGCGCCTCCTTGTTCTCGAAATGGTGAAAGAAGGCGCCCTTCGTCACGCCCGCCTCCCGGCACAGGTCATCCACCGTGGTGGCCGCATAACCCTTCGCCCGGATCACGTCGCGCGCGGCATCGAGCAGGCGCGTGCGGGCTTCCCCTCGGTGGGGATCCATCAGCGTGGGCCGTGCCATGCGGAATACATACCATTTAGTCGGTATGTTTGATAGGTGACCCGGTTTTTCGTTAGATATCCATGCTATAGCTCTATTGCTGAGGGCGGCCGGCGGTGCGTCGGTCGGGTCGCGGGGTTCTGACGGACGGCGGGTACGGCTGGGCGGGGTCGCGCTTCCACGGTGAGGCGTCGCGCTTCCACGGCGGCGGCGCGCTTCACGGGCCCGGCATTTCCTCCCCTGGGGCCGCGCCCGCCCGCGGCCGCCTGCTGTGGAGCGAGTACATACCATTTAGTCGGTATGTTGGACCGTTGCCGGTTTGTTATGAGATATCCATGCGATAGCCGATAGCTGAGGCCGGCAGCGCTGGCGTGCTCGACGCGAAATCGACGCTAGGTCGGCAGGCGATGCGCCTTACCGCGCGAGCGGTAGCGTCCGGGTGTTTCGCGGTTGGCGTTTCGCGGGGAGTCGAGGGACGGCCGGGCGATATCGGGTCCGCCGGAGGCGGGCATCGAGCTCCGGTGCGGGCCACCCGCTCTCCCCCCCCGAACTCGCCGCCCAAAACACGCAGAAATGGGCACCCTTTCGAGCAAAGCGATACGCTTATCCCCTCGAATGTCCTCCGCGCCCCCGAGCTTCGGCCCCCGTCCTCGGGCCGCCCCGCGCGATGTCGGACGCTGGCTCGCGCGGGCGCTGTGCCTGGTGTTCGCGCTGGTGGGGCTCTTGCCGCCGCTGGCGGCGGCGCTGTTGCGCTGGGAGCCGGTGCGCGACTGGGCGGCGAACGAGTCGATGCGGCTGCTGGAGGAGGAGCTCGGGGTGCGAGCGCACTTCCGGGTTCGGGTATCGCTGTGGCCGCTCGGGCTCGAGCTGCGCGACGTGACGCTGGAGTCGAGCGACCGCGGGGTGCCCGTGCTGGTGACGCCGCGGATGACGGTGCGGCCGCGGGTGTTCTCGTTGCTGTCTGGGCGGGCAGATACCGGGCAGATCTCGATCGAGGAGCCGCGCCTGCGGGTGGTGATCAAGGACGGCGCGCTCGCGAACCTGAAGCTGAACCTGCCGAGCAGCGGCGGCGGGCCAACGACGTTTCCGAACGTATCGGTCGCCATCACCGACGCTCGGCTGTCGGCAGACATCGAGGGCGTGCAGATCGAGAGCCCCGCCATCGACCTCGACCTGTTCTCGGACAGACCCGACACGCTGGAGGTGGCGCTGCGCGCCGCGACGACGCACATCGTGCGGGAGCGCGCGAAGGCGGATGCGGCGCCAGCGCTGGACGAGGACATCGTGTGTCAGCTCGACGCGCGGGTGCGGCTCGCTCCGCGCGAGCTCTTCGTGCGGCGGCTCTCGCTGCTCGGCGTGCTCGACGCGAGCGACGAGGCGAACACGTCGCCGAGCTGCGAGCTCACGACCGTGCGCGGCGATCCGCGGCGCCTGCTCATGCGCCTGTCGAGCGTGCGGGTGGAGCTCGACGGCGGGCCGAAGCCCCAGGTGAGCGGGCACGTGCTGCTGCAAGCACCGCTGGAGGTGGCGGAGCGCTTCGGTGACAGCCCGGAGCTGACGGGCTGGGTGCAGGTGAACGGCGAGCTCGACGTGACCGACCGCACGCAGTTCCCGGAGTTTCACGGGCGCCTGCGCACCGGCAAGATCGGGCTGAAGAAGTACGTGCTCGTGGCTCACAGCGACGCCGAGCTGCACCTGATCAAAGACAAGCTGCTGGTGAGCAGCTTCCGCGCCGGCTACGCCGACGGCGACGTCGAGCTGGAGGACGTGTCGATAGACCTGCTCGCCCCGGGTGTGCCGCTCGCGGTGCGCCGCGCGACGGCCCAGAACCTCACCTTCCCCGGGCTGATGCGCGACGTCGACGTGACGGAGCAGACGATCATCAACTGGGACCTGAACCGCGTGCTGATCGACAACTTCGAGGGCACGCTCGACCCGCCCGCCATCAGCGGCAAGCTGAGCGCGGAGACGCGCAATTTCGAGGTGTTCGACACCTCGGTGCACGACCCGCGCCGGAAGCACATGCTCGGTGTGCCGCGCGCGCGGCTGAGCGGGACCTTCGGGGTGCACGCCGACTCGGTGCGCTTCGACGACATGCGGGCCGACTTCGGCAAGAGCGTCCTGCGCACGAGCGTGCACATCGGCTTCGACAACAGCATCGATCTGGTCGTGCCGGAGGGCTCGCTCTTGGAGCTCGCCGACGTGAGCCCGCTCATCGACATCCCGATCGCGGGGAGCACCACCCTGAACGTGCAGATGAACGGCCCGATGGGCGACCCGGTGCTCACCGGCTCGCTCGGCATCGACAACCTGTGGTTCGCGGGCTTTCCGCTGGGGAACCTGAAGACGGACTCGATGCGCTTCGTGCCTCTCGTGGTACAGGTGGCGAACGGCACGCTGACGAAGGGCGGCAGCGAGTGGCAGCTCTCGAACGCCGCGATCGACTTCGACGCCGACGCCACCGTGCGGGCCCAGGCCTCCGTGCAGAGCAAGCGGATGGACCTGCAGGACTTCTTCGCGATGTGGCACTTCGACGAAGACCCGCGCTGGAACAGCATCAGCGGCAAGGGCGGCTTCGACGGCAAGGTGAGCTACGTGCTCGGCGGCAAGGACGACCGCTGCAAGGCCGGCAACCTCGACGTGCGCGGCAACATGACGCTGTCGACGCTGGCCGCGTTCGACGAGAAATACAGCGACGGCAAGGGCAGCTTCCACTTCAACTGGTTCGACATCGAGGCGAGCTACCTCGGCATGCAGATCGACGTGCCGCGCCTGACCCTGCGCAAGGGCACGGGCACGCTGCTCGGCTCGCTCCGCATCATGCCGGGCGCGCGCGTCAGCGGCGACCTGATCGCGACGCACATCCCCATACCCGAGATCCAGGGGTTCGGTCCGCTCGCGCAGCGCGCGATCGGCAGCGTGAGCGCCGAGGCCAGCGTGAGCGGCTCGCTCGACGCGCTCTCCGCGCAGGTGCAGACGCGCATCAGCCCGATCCGCATCGGGCGCTCCGAGCTGCCGAGCTCGGCGGTGGCGGTACGGCTCGAGCCGATCGCGCGCCCCGTGAACGCGATCGGCAAGAGCGCCTGCGGCGCCCCGAAGACCGGCGGCTTCGACCGCAACGAGTTCCTCGCCGATCGCCCGAGCGGCGTGTTCCACACCACGGGCAGCCTGTTCGGCGGCCAGATCCTGCTCGACGATTTCCAGATCACGCGCCAGAGCCAGAAGCACGTGCGCGGCCGAGTCGACTTTCACAGCCTGGATCTGGTCGCGCTCTCGAACCTGTCGCCAGCGCTCGCGGCCCTCGATCCCCAGCCCACCGGCACGCTCGACGCGACCCTCGCCCTGCAGGAGTTGTCGCTCGCCGCCCCGCTGAACGCCACGGGCACGCTCGACCTGACGCGCCTCGCGCTCACCTACGGCAACACGCGCATCGAGGCGCCCGATCAGACGCGGCTCGAGCTCGCGTCGGGGCGGCTCGAGGTGCCCAAGCTGGCGCTGCACGCCAGGACGGAGACCGGGCAGAGCGCGGTGTTCGATCTGCGCGGCAAGCTCGAGCGCCTCGACGACCAGCCGAGCGCCGATCTGAGCTTCACGCTCCAGCCCGCCTCGCTCGACGGCTTCGTGGGCCTCATCCCGGGCGCGGAGCGCGCCACCGGCACGATCGGCGGGCGGATCACGCTGACGGGCCCGCTCTCGGCGCCGGTGTACGGCGGCGGGCTCGAGCTGACCAACGGCGCCATCTACATGCGCAACTCGCCCTACTCGATCACCGAGCTCGACCTCCGGCTCGGCATCGTGCCCGGCGAGCTCATCATCGAGAACGGCGCGTTCTCCGCGGGCGGCGGCCGCGTCCAGTTCCAGGGCAACGCCCCGCTGATCGGCTTCCGCCTCGGCGAAGTGCGCACGTTCATCACGGCGCGCGACATCAGCCTCCCGATCGTGCCCGGAGTGCGAGCCACCGCCGACGCCGACCTGCGCGCTCGCTGGCAGCCGGGGGGATCGCTCTCGGCGCTCGGCAAGCAGAGCCTGCCGCAGCTCGTGGGCAACGTGACGCTGACCTCGTTCGCCTATTCGCGCCCCGTCAAGATGTCAGCGAACATCACCGACCTCGCCCAGCGGGGGCGCCGCACCGAGTTCGACTCCTACCAGCCCGAGGGCGACGTGGTGAGCTTCGACCTCAACGTGCGCGCCACCAAGCCGCTCTCGCTCACCAACAACCTCATCGACGCCCGCCTCACCATCGAAGACGACGTCCTCCAGCTCGCCGGCACCAACCAGCGCTTCGGCGTCCGCGGCGCCCTCCGCCTCGTGCCCGGCGGCCGCGTCCGCCTCACGCGCAACGAGTTCGAGATCCAGCAAGGCCGCGTCCGCTTCGACGACCCCACCCGCATCGCCCCGCTCGTCGACGTCACCGCCGTCACGGAGTTTCGCCGCTACGGGGGCAGCATCGAGGCCTCGAGCGCCGCCACTGCCAGCACCCTGCCCTCCACCGCCGGCGAATGGAAGGTCTCCATGCACGCCCACGGCGACGCCGACACCCTGCGCATCGACCTCAGCAGCCAGCCCCAGCTCTCACAGGACGACATCTTCCTCCTCCTCACCCTCGGCGTCACCCGCGCCGAGCTCGACCAGGTGCAGTCCTCGGCGCTCGGCGAGAGCGTCGCCCTGCAAGCGCTCGGCGCCCTCACCGGCGCCGACCAGGTCGTGACCGAGGCCATCCCGGTCATCGACGAGTTCCGCCTGGGCAGCCTCTCCTCCCGCACCGGCCGCACCGAGCCCGCCGTCACCATCGGCAAGCGCCTGAGCGAGCGCATCCGCGCCTTCGTCACCAGCGGCCTCAGCGAGTCGCGCGACGTGCGCTCGAACGTCGAGGTGAAGATCAACCGCAAGGTGAGCATCGAGGGCTCGTACGACAACGTGAACGACATCTCGAGCTCGACGCTGGGCAACCTGGGCGCCGACATCCGCTGGCGGATGGATTTTCAGTGAGCCATGAGCGCGCTGGCCGCGGCTCAGCCCGGCGGCGTGGAGATGACAGCTCGTGACAGCGTGACGGCAGAGCCTTGGCTCGGTTAAGCCCCGCGCCATCGATGCGACCAAGCGATCACCAGCTCGTCGCTGTCGGGTCGCGCCACCGGCGACGCCGACGCCGGCGCCCTGTCGCGCGCTCGAATGCGAGCAACTCGAGCTACCCATGTCGCACCGCGACAGCAGGGCCGCGAGTGTATCCGCAGTGAATTGCATCGCCACGAGATGCAACTCTGTGAGCAGCTCGACGACGCACAGGCCGGCGCGCTCGACAATCGCGTCCGCTGCGTGCGACATGACTCGCCGCGAACAGTCGCGTGGGGAGAGGCGCTCTCGTCATGTCTTCCATGCCGAGTCAGCGAGTAGGATAAATCGCCACGCTCGCCCGCGCATTCACCTGGACCATTTGCACGGCTGATACACACTCATCCGCATCCCCTGCGGCTCAGCGAGCCGCTGCTCACATAGGAATCGACGGTGTCGCCTCGAGGGACGCGACAGCTCGCGCCTCGACGTCGCGCCGTATGATCGCGCGATGCATACGAGTAGCTGCGTACGAGTAGCTGCATCCAAGCAGCTGCATCCAGGTAATAGAGGAGTGGTTGCCATCATGACATATCTGCGTTCACTATCTTTTGCTTCAATCGGCGTGCTCGGGCTCATGGCCGCGAGCTCCACCTTCTCGTGCTCCGGCGAGCGCGACCGGCAGGCCCCGGCCGAGCCCGGCGATGAAATCGTGGCGTCCGGCACGCTCGCGCTCCCGCTCACGGCGCGCGGCGAGTCAGGCGCGCTGTATCGCCTTCGCGACGGCTTCTTTCAGGTCAACGACGCGCCATTCAATTTCTTCATCCAGCTCTCCACGGAGAACGACCCCGCAGCGACGACGCTGGAGGCGAACGTCCCGGCAGGCGATTTCTTCATCAACCTGTTTGGTGGGTTCTCGCTCGAGCGCGTCAACGCGGATGGCACCACGGCGAGGGTGGAGAGCACGCTGCTCTCGCCGTCGACCCAGGCATTTCACATCGAACCCAACGAGGAGACCTTCGTCACCTATCAGTTCGAGACCAACGGCGAGATCGTGAGCTTCGGGCAAGGACGGCTCATCGTCGACATCGGCGTCACCGAGCGCGCGGGCGAGTCTCGCCGAACGGTCATGGAGACGAACCAGGAGGCCGTCTCGAACATCAGCTTGCGCGACACGCTGGCGGCGGCGCTGCGCAACGCCGGCATCTCCAGCGTCAATGAGCTCGACGTCTACCACGCGCTGATCGACAGCTACAATACGGCGCCCGGGTTCGACAGCTCACTGCGCCACTGCAACGATCAGTTCACGAACGGGGAGCCCAGCCTCAACGGGTTCCCGCTGGCCTGCCCGCGGCGCGAGGGGCTGCTCTTCGACGACCTGGACGGGTGGTTCGCGCTCGCGTTCGTCAACCGCCTCGATCTGGCGCCCGCCGACGGGAGCAACTGCGGCCAGCAGCGCGTCGTCTTCGCCAACAACAGCGGTGGGCGCATGTTCATCATCGTCGAAGCACAGATCCCGAACCCGGCGCCGGAGTGCGGCGTGAGCGCTTGCCTGCCGCTGGCGCAGTTCTGGGATTCGCTGGCCACCATCGACGACGCGGGCGAGCGCGGGCGTCTGCTCACCGAGGCCTTCTTGTTCAGCGGCACGGGCCCGATGGCTCCGTTCATCAATGCCCGGCATCTGGGGCCAGAGGGCGGGCAGGTTCGCACCAACAACTTCAACGACTTTATCTGGACCTTGCGCGAGTTTCAGCTCCAGCCGGAGCCCGCCGTCTTGCCGATTCCGGTGTCCGTGGGCGAGGCGCCGAACGGACAGCTGTGGAACGACCTCTCCGGACAGCCGCGGGGAGAGGAGTGCCGGCAGAGTTTCCTCGACTCGATCCCCAACCTGCTGAGCGACAACCTGGCCACCTTGGGCTTCCCCGTGCCGGAGCCCTGTGAAGACGCCGAGAGCCCCAACGACGGCTTCCGACAAGACTACGCCTCGCACCTCGGGTCCGGAACCGGCGCCTTTGCGAGCCAGATCGAGGACGCGATCGCCGGCACCGGGCTCAGCGCCTCTGACATCGCCCAGCGAGCCCGCTTCGCTGGTTCGTGCATGGGCTGCCACATCGAATCGAGCGGCGCTCCCCTCGGGCGGCTCAACGCACCATCGTCGAACGACTTCGTGCACGTGTCGGAGTTCGCGCTCGAGTCGTGCGACGGCGGCACGTGCTTCGGCATCTCGGAGGCGCTACGCACCGTGTTCCTGCCCCATCGCATCAACGTGCAGCGCAGCTTCCTCGATTCGGGCATCGGCTGCGCCGCGCCAGACCCGGGCGGAGCCGCCGACGCGGGCGCTCCCTCGCCCGAGCGCAGCGACCAGCTCAGGACCCTCGGCGGTCAGCCCGTCGTCGAGCACGCGCACTGAGGTGAGTACGTCGCCCCCCCGCTGGGCAGCCAGCGGGGGCCGGCGCGGCGCATCGCATCACCCCGCGCGCCGCATCCGGAGCTCGAGGTTCAGGTCCACCTCGGCGCGCCGAATCGAGAGCGCGTTCGCTAGCCGTAGCGCGGCAGCGAGCACGTCTGTCGACTCGGGCGGAGCGAGCCTCAGGTGGGCGAGCGCGTCGTGCAGATCGGCAGGCGAAAACATCCGGATGTGCGGGTTGAACCAGCTGACGGCGACGCCGATCGCTCGCGTCACCGGGGACGGTGTCACCACCGCGGTCGGCAGGAGCATGCCCTTGGTTCTCTCGGCGAGCACCTTGCGCTGCTTGGAGGTCGGGCCGCCGCCGACGGAGTAGACGAAAACGGAGGGCGATTCCGGGCGGTCAGGGCTCAGGAGGAAGTCCAAGTATCGGGACCATTCGGCGTCCACTGGCTCGCGCAGGGGATGCACCGCGACCACGAAGCGACCCAATCTCGCGCAAGCGATGCTCGCTCCCCGGAACATGGAAGAAAGATGGTACGGGCGGGCTGCGCTGGCCAGGTGTCGCCCCTCGTCCGACAAATCGAAACGGGGTTTCGGCGAGGTTTGTCGAAGCTCGAGCGCGCGGGCGTATGTATGCACGACGCGCACAGCGCACCGTGCGGCGCCGCGGTCGTCAGGGTGACGAACTCCACCATGATGCCGGCGTCCTTGGTCATCGCGATGAGACGATTTCTTCGTGGGGCATGCTCCTGCGCCGCAGCGCGGAACGTGCGCCCCATCGCTTCATCTGAGTGGGGGCTCGGAACCCCGCGATGTGTGCTCCGCCTCATCAACTGTGCGGGTGGCGACGACCGCGTCCGTCGCTCCAGCGCCCTCGCTGTGACATAGTGGTCTCGATGCGTCGTTCTTCGGCAGCGAAAGCATTGAGCTGATGAGCGAAGGCCGTGCGTTCATCGCAGACGCGCTGCTGGACTGTCCGGCGCAGTGTGTGGTCTTACAGGCCCAATGCGAGCTGCCAGATACCCCATCCGGTCGCTACATGCTGCGACATGGAACGACCAGCATCCCCGTTGATCTGCCCGTGTCGAGCTCTAACACGGAGGTCGTGGCCGGCGCCCTTCCAGGCGTAGCGCCATCGCCATGTGAGCTAGTTCCGATTGACCCATGAGGCCTCTTGGCGAGGGCGTACGGTGTTCTCCGATGCCTCGTTCAGCTCTCCGATCAGCGGGACGGCGACGGCCGGCAGCTCATATCCTTGCAAATCCAGCATCAGGATGAATCCGAGCGGCAAGAGCCGGATGCACGCCCTGTACACCGCGGTCATGGCGCAGGCGCCGGGAGGGGCGCGCCCTGTTCCGTCTCCGGCAGCTCGGCGTCAACCGGAGCGTCGTCGCCCCCGGGCGGCGCCGTGCTCGTCAGGGCGACGAACTCCACCGTGATGCCGGCGTCGTTGGTCATCGCGATGAGCGGCTGGCTCGTGCCCGGCGCCAGCGGACAGGAGGGACGAGACGGCTCGCTGCGCTCGAGCAGCTCGATGCGCGTCCCCTCGACACCGACCAGGAGCAGCTCCAGAGCGGGCTCGCCTCCGCTCGGGTCGCGACGGACGCGCAGAGCGTTTCGCTGGCGGTCGAGCTCGAACCGCGCGCGGTGCAGCTCGGGGAAGCGAGCGGCATCCTCCAGGCACACCCCCGCCTCGTAGTCGCTCGGCGCGCTGGAGCTGCCCAGCAACACCTGCTCGGTCGACAGCCGCGTGGCGTTGGTCTTCAGCGTGCCGCGCACGCCGTCGAGCGGATACTGCCCCTGCTCGCGGCGCACGGCCACGAGCCCGCCACCGGCCGCGAGCAGCGCCTCGTCCGCGGCAGCGCCCGCGTAGAGCTCGGTGTCCTCGGGAGCAGCCAGAAACCAGACGCCGATCGCGCGCTCACCGGTGGGAAACGTGACGAGCATCCGCGGACTCGAGCCCGATCGGGTGAGCACCTGCACCGCCAGCGAGCCCTGCCGATGCAAGTAGGTGCGCGCCCGCGCGTCTCGCGAACCGAACGCTTCTCGTGGGCCCGGCGGCGAGCGGTAGGAGAGCGGATCGAAGAGCCTCGTCGGCGGCGCCGTGGTCGGCACCTCCCGCGCGCACCCTCCCCACGCGGCGAGCCACACCAGGCCGGCGACGAGGTGGCAGGCGGGGCTCCGGCGGGCTCGGCCCGAGCCTGGCGTCGTCGTACGGACGCCGACAATGCGCTGCTCGCCGTGGGAATGCTCCAACGCGAACACGATGGAACGAATGGCAACGGTCGCGCCAGCTGCAAACGGCGAAAAGCTGGACCCGAGCGGGATCGACACCCCGCGGAGCGCTCAGGCCGGCTCTTCCTCGACGGGCGCCTCGGCGCGCGGCGTCGTCGCTTCGCTCGCGACGCTGTCGCCGGTGAGCAGGCCCGCGCTCCCCTGCCGTTCGAGGGAGCGGGCGCCGAGGCTCGGGCTCACGCCGGCGTGGACGAGCTGCAGCCACTCGGCGACCACGGGGTGCGTCACCAGGCGGCGCAGCGCCTCGAGGTGGCTGGCGACGGACGCGCGCTGGCGCTGGTCGCTGCCGGCCTCGAGCGCGAGCACGTAGCGCGCCGCGACCTCACGAGCGAGCGCCTGCGCCGACGCAGACAGCCGCGCCCCCGGCGACGGGGGCTCATCGGACGCGCCGGGCGTCAAACCCGCCGAGCCCGCGATGTCTGCCGCGCGCAGGATCAGATCGGCGTCCAGCTCGGCGAGCGGGGCGAACGGCTCTCGGTCGAGCTCGGCCCTCGCGAGCTGGCGGGCGCGCTCGAGGCTCTCGCGATCGACCCGGCTCGGGTCGATGCAGAGATTGAGGCTCTCGACCTGCGTGAGGTGATAGTGGCGGTTGTCGGAGCGGGTGGCCGCCGCCTGGGTGTACGCCTTCAGCGCCGCGTCGAGGAAGGGCGTTCGAGATGCCGCGTCGTCCGTGCACGTGGCGCGGCGCCGGCGGTTGGCGCCGAGCAAGGCCCAGCGCTCGGCGCTCTCGGCGATCTCGAGCAGGCTCTCGAGGCGGCGCCTGGCCCGCTCGAAGGTGCGCTCTGCCTTGCCCTCGAGCTCGAGGTCGCGCTGCTCGCCGGCGCGCGAGGCGAGCCACCATCGTTCAGCCTGACGCACCTCCACGTCTGCGAGCTGCTCGACGGACTGCAGCGGGGCGTCCGAGCTCTTCAGCGCGCGCCGGTAGGCCTTCTCGGCCAGAGCATACTCGCCCAGGCAGGCATAGGCCTGGCCGAACGCGAACTCGACCTCGCCGTGCCCAGCGAGCGTGTCTTTGTAGCGGCTCTGGAGCTCGTCGAGCTCTCGCAGCAGCTCGCCGGCGGTGAGCGCCTCGGACGCCGGGCGCCCCGCGCGGGTGGCGATGTCGAGCAGTTGATCGACCAGCTCCGAGCGCGAGACGGGCTCGGCAGGCGGCAGCGGGTTCTCGACGGTCGCCGACGCGTGACGCATCACGAAGCCGGGCGAGCCATAGACCTGGTACGCGCCCCACGTCATGTCTCCGAGCGAGGCGGCATCGTAGGTGGCCTTGCGGGCCTCGCGCAGGGCGCTCATCAGGTTTCGCCCTTCCAGGAGCCCGGAGTAGAGCGTGCTGGCAAACAGGCGCGCCGAGACGTCGCTCACGGCAGCCGCGGCGACCACGACGACCCCGACGCCCATCTCGATCAGCTGGCTCGCGAGGCTAGTGCCCCACGCTCCGGGCACGGAGGGTCGGATGTCGTCGGCGACCTGTGGCAGCTTGCCGAGATGGCAGCAGTTCAGAAAGACGATCGAGGGCACCGCCCGCAGCGGCTCGAACTCCGCAGCCGTCAGATAGCGGCCCGCCTCGAGCAACACGCCGGAGCGCTGGGCTGGCGGAGTGGCTGCGGCGCTCGGCCGCGCCGGGCTGGCCCCGGCCTCTGGCGCCCCGGCGGCTGACGCCGCAGCAAACTCGCCGGGCGACGCTTCGGGGAACTCCCCGTGCGCCGCGATGTGGATGATGTCGTAGGCGTCTCGATAGAGGGCGCTCAGGATGTCGTCCGCGGCGCTGTTGATCAGCGAGGTCACGCTGACGCCTCGCTGCGAGAGCCGGGTGGCCACCTCCTCCGCCTCGGCGCGCGCCGAGGGCAACGCGGGCTGCACCCCCGCCGGCTCGCCGATGACGAGCGCGCTGCGGCCCGGGGCGCGCCGCGGGGGCAGCTCGCCCCGCACGCTGAGCGTCCGCAGGATGCCCGATCGAACACCGAGCGGCTCATACGGGTCGCCGTGGGGGCGCAAGATCTCCCACGGGATCTGCGCGCTCGTCGCGTCGAGGTGCAACACGAGATCGGGCGACTCTTTGGCGAGCTCGCCCAGCCCGAACGGCAGCATGTAGTGGAACAGGGTCGACGCCGCCGACGCGTCGGTTCCCAGCCTGGCCAGCAACGATCGAATGTGGCTCCATTGCACGTCGCGCTTCAGCTCTTCGCTGCGGGCGATCTCGGTGATGAGCTCGTACTCGAACCTGCCCGCCGCCGTGGCCCCGATCGCGAGGTGGCGTTGCCAGCCTGAGCCGTAGGGTGAGCTCGGGCGACTGCGCCGCCCATCACGCCCGGAGACGACCGTCGGCGCCGCGCTCACCGCACCCCCGCTCGCGGCAGCGACACGCCGCGCCGCGCGCACGGCGTCGCTCGCCATGTCGCGGTACAGCTCGACGAGCTGGATGCGGGCGATACGGACCGACGCGCCGATGGCCTCTGACGCCAGCTTGGCGTTGACGTCGCGAGCCGCGTCGACGAGGGCGACGACGGAGTCATCGACGCTCAGGCGCGTGCCCCAGGTTCCCACGAGCAAGCTCGACACCGAGAGGGCGCCCGTGTCGTCCGCATCGCCCTGCGCTGCGGGGCTCGTCGCATACTCCAGGAGCGCGGTGGCCAGCGTGGCCTGAAGCCGCGGGCGGGTGAGCTGGCCCACCCGACCGAGCCCCACCACGACCGCACCGGGACGACTGCCGCGCTGGTGCCGCGCGTAGACGCGGGCGCTGTTCAGCTCTCCGGGATAGATGCCCAGGCGATGATCGCGGCTGAGCGCGCCCTGGTGGTAGCGGTCGAGCGCGCGCTCGGCGCTGACGATCGGATCGCCCAGATAGTGGCCGACCAGCACGGGGTGCCGCGCGTGTTGCAGGTTGGCGTTCAGCACCTCGATCGCGAGGGGTGAGGCCTGCCGTGACCGCTGCGAACGCGGCGCGCCGCCCATGACGGTGCGCAGCAGATCGTCCTCGGAGGGATAATAACGCACCTCGGGCAGATCGTCCTCGAACACCCAGCGCGTGGGCTCGCGCTGCGCCGACGCCGAGCGCACGCTGCGCGCCGGCGAGCGCCCGAGCTTCGTGGTTCGCCCGCTGTTCAAGAGCTCGTGGTAGCCCGCGAACGAGCCCTCGTGCTTCGCCAGATCGCCGTGTTCGCAGTCGACGTAGTAGGTGTCCACGCCCGGCAGCAGACCGAGCTCCCACGGCACCGTGCCGTCGCCGTGCGGGCTCACCCCGAACATGACCTTGCCGTCGCGCAGGGCCATCGCCACGGGCGTGCTATCGGCCTGGCCCGCGACGTAGACCATCGAATCGGGCTGCACCGCCAGCGGGTCGAGCCACTCGCGAAATGCTCGCGCTCGCTCCAGATCGGTCGAGGTCGGGCGCTGCGCCTCGAAGTCTCGCCAGGCGGCGAACGACAGCAGGTCGTGATCGCCGCGCCGCGGCAGCATCTCGATCAAGCCAGGGAAGCCGCGAACCACGTTCGTCAGCTGCTCGATGTTGCTCGTCACGTCGAGCCGCTCGATGGTGCGCAGCAGCGAGTGCTGGCGCGCGAAGGCGCGCGCGGGCACGTACGAGCCAAAGTTCGGCGTGCCGAGCATCACCAGCCGCCCCCCTCGCCGCGTGATGTCGCGCCAGAGGCCGGGGTTCTGCGCGATGAAGGCGCGGGCGACCAGGCCGCCCATCGAATGCGCGATGAGCTTCACGCCCACGCCGCGCGCGTGCAGCGCCTCGAGCTTCACCTGCAGCTGCGCCGCCGACTCGGCGATCGAGCGCCGCCAGTCGAACGCGAACAGCTCCACGTTCCAGGTGCGGTTCAGATACCTGGAGAGCTGCCGGTAGAAGCCGTCGATCAAGCCCGACGCGGTGACCTTGCCGGCCGTGATCGCGAGCCGCCTCAGGCCACCCCAGGCGAGGTTCCAGAGGTCGACCCAGGTGCGGTCACCATCGAGCGACAGATGTGAGCCCATGATACCCGGCAGCAGCACCACGACATCGCGCCCCGGAACGGGCTTCAGATCGCCCTGATTCAGCGCACCAAAGCCGAAGGCCCCGCCGCGCGCCTCCATCTCGACCGCCGCATCCTCGATCGGACGGAACGGCTTCGAGTCGCCGTGCGCGAGCCACGCCACCGCCCGCTCGCGCAGCGCCGGGTCCGCGAAGTAGCCGAAGTGATGCGCGCTCGGCCCCGTGTGCAGGTGCGCCCAGGCGCGCGCCCGCGGCACGCCGCGATACATCGACCGCGTGTCGACCACGAGATCGTTCTGCTCGTGAAAATAGAGCTGCGCGAAGAACGCCTGGATGCGCTGGAAGGCATGCCCTCCCTCCACATCGCCCGCGATCACCGCCAGCTCCTCGCCGCGAGTGCGGGGCGCCGCGTTCAAGAAAGGCACCAGCCCCCGGTCGAGGTGCGGCATCATCGCCTCGAGCCCCGGGCACGCCTCGGGTCGCGTTCGCGTGGCGACGATCTGGGTCGCGATCGCCTTCACGAAGCTCAACCAGGGTGCGCCCGCCTCCAGCAGCTTGGTCAGCACGCTCAGGATGACGTTCAGATACAGATCGAGCCGCTCGGAAGCGAGCAGCGTGCCCGCCGCCGGCGCCGCGACGCGCAGATAGCGCTCCACCTTCGGCGAGGCCGCCTCGAGCCGCGCGCCGAGCTCGCGCAGCCCGTCCCGAAAGGACGGCGGGTAGTGCTCGGGCGAGAAGAAGCGCGCGGCGTGCGGCTCTGCCCAGGGGTGCCGCACGATCAGATCACCGATCAGGCCGCCGCGCGAGAACGACAGCAGCTCGAGCCGCGCGCCCTCGGGCAACACACGCGCGAGCTCGAGCGCGTTATCGATGGGGCTCTCGGTGACCGTATGATGCTCGAGCGCCAGCGCCTTGCCGCCGCGAGCCACGACCCCGGTGTAGAGCTTCTGCCACTCCGCGGAGGGGAACAGATCGCGAAATGAGCGCCGCGTGTCGCTGAACGTGCCGTGAAGGAGCACGAGCAGCGGCGCGCCGGCGGGCAGCTCTGCCGGGCCGCTCACCTTCCGGCCCAGCTCGCCGCTCGCGTCGAGCTCGAACACGCCCGGGCGCGGCATCAGCCGCTGCTCGATCTCGCGGATGGCGCGCGGCAGCAGCGCGGCCGTGGCTGCCCCCGCAACCTGGACGGCGATGTGCTCGACGGCCGAGAGCCGCAGCTCGCGTTCACCGCGCTCGGCGGAGCCATACGCCTGCGTCGTCGGGATCTCCAGCGCGCCGCCGCTCCGCCTCGCCCGCTCGCCGAAGCGCTCGGGCAGCGAACCGACCCGCACGAGCTCGACGACCTCTCGGTCCCACGTGAGCTGCAACACGTCCGACTCGTCGGCGTCGATGAGCAGCGCGTCTCGACCTGTCGCCGTTCGCGTCGCGTCGAGCCGAGTGGCGAGCTTCACCTCGGCGCCGGCGACGCCCGCGAACTCACCAAACCCGCTCCCGCCCCCGCTCGGCGTCGCTACCCCAGGCACCCGAAGCTTCACCGTCCCCATGCCCTCGCTCCCGCTCCAAAGCCACACTCGGCCAGCGCGGCCCTCGAGAAGCCGCCGCTCTTCATATCCCGAGGCGGCGCGTACGAAAAGTGACGTCGCTCGCTGGATTCACTGCAGCGCGCAGACACCGTCCGCCGCGGGATCAGGGCGATCACCGACATCGTCACCTCGGCGCGACTGCACGCGCCTCGACCCCCGAACCTGCGCTGCCTCGCCCGTCTCGCCCCCGCTATGCCCCGCCGAGCCCAGCCCGCTCTTTTGGAACCAGACATCGCACGGTCCATCAGGAGCTCGAACTGCAGCTCGTTCGAATCACGGTGATGCGTCAGTCACCGTTGCGTAAAGTGGGACGAACATCAAGCCTTCGGCTACACCGTCCTGTAGCGTCGCGGTGACTCCCCAGAGCAGAGAACCCTCTACGGCCCCTGTGGTCGACGGAGCACGAAATCGAATCGTCACACTGCGCGTATCGCACCCCAGCACGGCCGTCTCTGGGCTTGTCGCGTCAACAATCTCGAACACGGGCGGGTCGACCCCGAATGCCGAGAACGTGGCCATCGCTGGGGTGGCGCCGTTCTCCAGCAAAACGGCGAGTCGCTGGGAGCTGGAAACTCCACCGATGCCGACTCGTCCAAAGTCGATCGCTTCATTGGTACGGGTAATGAGCGTGTCGGCCGTTCGGAGACCTCGAAGGTGGAACTCGCGACACCCCCGAGACGTGGCAACCGTGAGTCGAGCCTCAGTCGAACCGTCTCCAGTTCCTCGATAAAAGACCCGGAGCGGCACGGCTCCGCCGGGGCTGATTTCGATCGGAAAGGAGCCTTCGACCACGAGCCCAAACTCAGGCACGGTTGCATGGAGGCCGTCTATTCTCAAAGAGTCGGTGCTCGTATTCTTCAGAAGGATACCGGACCCTAGCGGCTGGCACGACGAGACCGAATGCTGAAATACGGTGAAGGATTCAGGCATCGTCACCAATGGGACTGCATCGTCGTCTGCGCACGCGGAGGTTCCTGACCCCAGCGTTTGAACACCTGGATCTGAGTCGTTTCCCAGCTCGACTCCGGAGTCGCGCGGACCCGCATCTGAGTCGGGCACCCATCGGGTCGCTTCGGCACCCGGTGAGCAACCGACAAGTCCACGAGCCAGCGCAATCGCGAGCCCAACACGACCGCTCTTGCGACGGGCATTCTCAAACCACCGGGCACGAGCCATCAGGGTATGATGACTCGGACACGGGGTTCATGCAGCGTCAATTGGGTCGCCGATGCGACCGCTCCAATGGAAGAATGCCCGGCGCAACCCCACTGGCCCTGCGGCGGTTAGAAGACGCCAAAAGCGTCGGTCGTATAGTTGCCGATCCTCGAGAAAGCGTTGCCGACCGCCGGAGGAATCTCGCACCTGAGGAAGGCATGCGTGGAATACGACGGGTCCACCTCGATGCCGTTGAAGTGCAGGGGGTTCCAGTCGTTCAGCAGCACCGAGCTCTGCTCTTCCTGGGTGAACCGGAAGCCATTGGGAAATGTCGTGTCGAGTTCCGTGATGCGCAGCGAGCAGGTCACGGGTTGCGCCGCGTTCGCGTTCCAGACGATCACGCCGACGTCGTCGATATCGAACCCCTCCTTCAAGGGGATGGGGCAGTTGACGACTGACGTGGTCGCCGCTCGGTTCTCCAGCATGCCAAAGTGGAGAGTTGGCACGGCGCCCGAGTTGTGCGTGCACTGGATGCCGGGATAGACATTTTCGACGAAGGCGTGGGCGGAGGGCGCGAACAGGGCGAGCGCTCCGCCCACGGCGCCAGCCCCAACGACGCGGGACTGGAAGCGGCGAGCAACTCGGAGCAGCGGCAACGAGGGGGCGGCGAGTGACGAGGGGATCGAGTTCATGGCGATCGACTACCTTTTGGTTGTTGGCCGTGCGGGTGCACGCACCGTGTGAAATGCCCCGACGTCTCTCGGTGTCTCGAGCAGCGTCGGCGCTACCCTATCAAGCCCTCAGATCCCGCTGCGGATCACGGCGCTCCTCAAAAAGTATCGTTCGTCCCGCTCCCCTGCCCCGGCACCGGCGGCGCCGCCGACGACCGCTTGGGATTGGGACGCACCTGGTCGATCCAGCGCAACGCAGCGCGTGCACCCTCCGGCGTGGCTCGCGCTCGAGCTCGATGCCAAGGCGAGCGGGCGAGCGCCTCTGGAGCTTTGGAGCGACTGAGACGATCCTAGATCGTGCGTATCGCGCGTATCGGCATCGAGTTGCGGGTTCAGCCCGGACTCACTGCAGACTCGACGCGCCGGGGTCTCCGCCAGACCATCCGGGATGACCCAAGAGGACGGCCCACACGAGGACCCGGAGGTGGATCTCAGAATTCTATGTAGCAAACGCCATGGCTGCCACAGCCAGCACACCAACCCGCCGGGCTCCGCTCGCCGCTCGCATCGTGCACTTCCATGCTCGCCGACTCGTCGTGTCGCGATGCCATGCCGGCGGGACGTTTTGCTCGCGCTCCTCTCGATTTCGCTCGACGTGATCTGACCGCCTCGAACACCCCAGACCGACACCCCGTCGAGAACGGGCCGAGCAGGACGCGAGAAGGCCCTCTGTGCAGCGCGATGGCACGTGCGACGGGTTCGCTCTCGTTTGCCCGGGTGCGGAAGCCTTCTGGGCGCAGCCAGGAGCCGTCGAGATCGCCGTGATAGCGTCGATGCATGGGGACACGGAACGGCGCTACTGCGCTCCCGGCGAATGATGCGGGCGACTGGAAGCAGGCGCACGCCGTGCTGTCTCGGCTGGCGCGCGAGCGAGCGGCGCTCGACGCCGAGGAGGGGCGCTGGCTGCTGCGGGCGCTGCGCTCGGCTGTGCACGTTCACCTCGGCTTCGGCAGCTTCATCGAGTACACGGAGCGGCTCTTCGGATACAGACCGCGCACCACGCAGGAAAAGCTGCGCGTCGCCGAGTCGCTCGAGACGCTGCCCCGCCTGGCACGCGCGCTCGAGACGGGCGCCCTGAGCTGGTGCGCCGTGCGCGAGCTCACGCGCGTGGCAGTGGCCGAGACCGAGCCCGCCTGGCTCGACGCCGCGCGCGGCAAGACCCTGCGCGAGCTCGAGGCGCTCGTGGCGCACAAAGCCCCCGGAGACGAGCCTGATGCGCCTCCAGCTGAACTGCCGCGTCCACGTGTGCTGCGCTTCGAGGTGGCTGCCGACACCTTCGCGACGTTCCGAGAGGCGATGCAACGACTGCGGCGATCGGCGGGAGGTAGCCTGGATGACGACGCCGTCTTGCTCGCGATGGCCCGGCATGTGCTCGGTGGGCCTCGCGAGGAGGGGCGCAGCAACTACCAGATATCGCTCACGGTCTGCGGGGCGTGCGGCAGCGGCGCTCAGACGGTGGCAGGCGAGCTCGTGCCGGTCGACGCCGCGGTCGTCGACATGGCCCAGTGCGATGGCCAGCACCTCGGCGAGCTCTTGCCCTCCGCCACTGTTCTTTCTGTGTGCCGGCGCCCCAACCCGCGCGCTCCGCTCCGGGCGGCGAATGAGAACGCTAGCCTCGACGCCGTCCCGACCGCTGGCGCCGACGGACAAGCGTATGGCGACGAGAGCCGCGCGACCTGCCAGAGCTCAGACCACGCCCACGTGGACGCGGAGAGCTCGAGAGAGAGCGACACAGCCGTCGCGCCCGACGCGACCCCGCGGCGAGCCGGCAATGCCGACGTCCGTCCGCTCCGCGCCAGACAGAGCGTCACGCCGGCGCTGCGGCGCGCCGTGCTCGCGCGCGACCGACACCGCTGCACGGTGCCGGGCTGCACCCA
>Ga0247763_1000151_pt1 | contig 35649 bp, 28 predicted proteins | sample UWRJL141409B4_FD_179926 | JGI IMG/M metagenome (GOLD analysis project Ga0247763, IMG submission 179926) | Plant litter microbial communities from Arlington Agricultural Research Station in Wisconsin, United States - UWRJ-L141-409B-4 | ecosystem: Environmental > Terrestrial > Plant litter >... | reverse complement strand
GCGGTGGCGGCGGCTTCGGCGATGAGGGTGGCGGCGGAAGAGGCCAGCGTCCTCGTCGCGGTGGCGGCGGTGGCGGCGGCAAAGGCAGTCGCGGAACGAACCGCTGGTGAACGTACCCCGCTGTTTATCCAGCAGATGTGTATTCGGCAGCTGCCTATCCGGCAGCTGCGTTTCCAGCGGCTGTATTTCCAGCGGTGGCGCGCCTGGCGTAGGCGTTCCTGGCATTAGGCGGACTTTGCCGGGCGGAGTGATCTGCCTGGCCTTGAAAGGCGGGTGCTATGCAACCGCGTGAAGCCACACAGCCGCCTGCAGCGGCGCATCGGGCAGACGAGCTAAATGAGGTCACCCGGGGCCGCGCCGAACAGGTGGGGCGGCTCTGGGCGAGCGATCTGCGCGCAGCGTTGGTCAACGAGAAGCGGCGAGCTTCCGGGGGCTGGCCCGGAACGCTGCGCGAGGCGCGAACCCATGTCGCGATCTCGCTCATCCCTTGGCTACAGAGCAACGGGCTCGCTGCGGTCACGTCGCAGCAGTGCGAGGGCGCCGCGCGCCTCGTCTACGCGAGCGCACGCAAGGTGTGGCTCGAGAACCGCGACCCCGAGGAAGACGACTGAATCGGGAAGCGATCGCAGCACGTGCCCGACGCGCGGGGCGAGGACGCCCCCGCTACGCCAGCAGGCGGTCGACCAGCGGCCTCAGGTCGAGGGAGGCGATGCTCGGCAGATACTCCGAGATCGCCTCACGTGAGAGCCGCTGCCAGATGGCAGGCCTGAAGAAATGCTCGCCGGAGTGGATGACGTAGTTGAGCACGAAGAATCGGTACGCCTCGGCCATGAACAAGATCTCGCTCTCGGTGAGCGGAAGCACCGCGTGGTAGGCCTCGAGGAACGCGAAGAAGCGGTCTTCTAGCAGCGGCCCCGTGGTGTAGCTAAAGACGGTCTGGTCGCCGCTGCCGCGCACCACGCGGCTCGCGAAGTAGAAATCGAACATGCGCGGTTCGATGCGGAACCAGTCGTAGTCCCAGCGGCTGAAGAGCTTGAAGCCCTCGTCTTCATAGCCCACGGAGAAGTTGCCCGTGTTCCAGTCGAGCAATATGGGGAGCTTCGGCCACTGGTGGAAGCCGAAGGAATCGCAGCTCTCGAGGAACAGGTCGCAGTGGTTGGCGAGCAGCCGCTCTTCCTCGGGCGAGATGCCGCGCATGCGACGCCAGTCAGCGTCGTCGAGCGCGTCGTAGAGGTCTGCGATGTCGGCGCCCACCGTCTTCGACGTGGGGGTGAGCTGCTGCCCTGCCCAGCGGGAGGCGCGATGGAACAGCGCCATCTCGCGCCCGAACGAGGCCACCTCGGGCATGGACAGCTGGCGCGGCAGGAAATCGTAGAAGTCGACCTTGTGGTAGAAGACCACCCAGCGGTGCCCCTGCTTGAAGACGAAGATCTTGCCGTCACGCTCGACGACGCCGGCGAGAAACTTCCGGTAGCGGCTGTGGCGCAGCAGAGCCGCCCACTGGTTGATGCGCTCGTGATCCTGGCGAAAGTGGACGAAAGCTCCGTAGCTCGAGACCTTCGCGATCAGCTCTTTCTTGTCAGAGAGCACCAGGCGGTAGACGCGATTGGTGGAGACCGTGGCGCTGATCTCGTCGATCGAGAGAAGCTTTCGCCAGTCGCCATAGGCTTCCCACGCTGCGAGCAGGATGTCGGGAATTTCGGTCTGCAACCTCGCCCTCTCTGGTCTGAGGCTCTCGCCCTGGTGCTCTCGTCCTGGGGCCCTCGTCCTGGGGAAAATGCGTGGACAGGGCCGACGCCACACGGAGGCCGTCGTGGGCACCAGAGTACCATGGCGCCCCACCCGAGCGCGCGTCTTTCTCCCCGCGAGCGCCGTCAGTCCCGGATCTGCCGGCGCGAGTAGCTGCGGTGACCGCCGCGCACGCTGCCCAAGTCGACGAGCGCCGCGATGAGCACGATCACCCAGCCGATGATCGAGATGCTGCCGTCGACGCTCCACGAGTGGAAGGCGTAGGCGTAAGCCAACGTGGTCAGCGGCATCAGCAAGAACCCGAGGATGAGCACCAATGCGTTCGTGACCGCGCGCTCGAGCCAACCGTTGCCGAAGAGCCAGACCAGGAACAGAACGACCCTCGGAAATATCACCGCGAAACAGCCGAGCAGCAGGGGCATGTCGTGAGCCTACTCCGATGTAGAGGAAGTGCCGAATGCAGAGATGCACGCGCGGCGAGGTCGTCGCGGAGGCGAGCCGCGCGAGCCGAGGCCGCCCCTCACCGGCGCCGTCGGCGCGGCGAACTGGCACGGATCTCGGGCATGACGCAGAGCGGAGAAAATTGCCGCGCGTGTGACGGAACACGTCGGCCCCCAGGATGTTCGTGTCGCGTTATTTCCCGGGTTTCGGCCGCGCACAGCTTGCCGGGGTGGCGCCGGAGCCACAACTAGGCAGCTCCGGCGTGTGCGGTGTCTGAAGGCCGAACGGCCTGTCCCGCTGCACGCTGGTCACAACGCAGCCCGAGCGCTGCTCACTGATCGGAGGAGTGATGCGAAGAAGAACGACATCGTCGTGGTGTGCTCTATTGGCGGGAACCCCGCTCTTGGCGAGCGCGGGAGTTGCGAGCGCGCAATCGGGCGCCGCAGAGAGCGGAACGGCGAGCGACGCAAAGACGGCGGCTCTGCCGAGCGCCGCGGTCCGTCGCGCCATCGCTCGCGTGAGCGTGGGCAACCCCGCGGGTGAGTGCGCGGTCCCCCCCGAGGCTCAGGCGATCGACATGTCGGCGCCGGATCGGATCGTCGGCAACGGAACACCCGAGAGCTGCAGCGGCGATGCCTTCATCGAGGCCGTCGCCCAGGGCGGCAAGATCGCCTTCGACTGCGGCCCCGATCCCGTCGTGATCACGCTCGATCGCCCCGCCAAGGTGTTCAATGACGCCGCTGACGACGTCGTGATCGACGGCGGAGGGCGGGTCACTCTGAGCGGGGGAGATCGCACGCGCATCCTGTACATGAACACGTGCGATCCCGATCAGCACTGGACGACGCCCCACTGCGACAATCAGGAGACTCCGCGCCTGACGGTGCAGAACCTCACCTTCGTGCACGGCAACTCGAGGAACGAGACGGAGTACGACGGCGGCGGCGCGATCTGGGTTCGCGGCGGGCAACTCCGGGTGATCGGTTCGCGCTTCTTCGCCAACACGTGCGCCGCGACGGGGCCCGACGTGGGCGGCGGAGCGATCCGCGTGTTCAGCCAGTATGAGAACCGCCCGGTTCACGTGGTGCAGAGCACCTTCGGCGGAGGCCGCAGCGTCGGCAACCAGGGAGCCAACGGCGGCGCGCTCGGCAGCATCAACGTGTCGTGGTCGGTCATCAACAGCCTGATGACGTACAATCGGGCGCTCGGCGACGGCGGCAACCCGGCCGAGGAGGGCACGCCGGGCGGTGGCAGCGGCGGCGCCATCTACAGCGACGGCATGAGCAACACGCTCTCTATCTGCGGCACGCGTATCGAGCGAAACCAGGTCAACGCCTACGGCAGCGGCGTCTTCTTCGTCAACAACGACCACGGCGGCCTGCTGCGCATCGAAGACAGCGTGATCCGCAACAACACCGGGGGCGGTTGGAACGTGCTGCCGGGGGTGTCGATGCACGAAGACACCGAGTACGAACTGGTCGACTCAGTCCTCGAATAGGGTGTCCTCGAATAGGGTCCTCGAACGGGGGCGGTTCCAGCCTGGTCGAATCCAGGGCGCCCGGGGAGTGAGGCCCCGAGCGTGCGGAATGATTCGTTCGAGTGTCGGCGACTTGCGGCGATCCCGCAGGATCCGCTGGCAGCGACCGGCGGCAGCGACTCCAGAAGGGTCTCGCCCGGTTGGGTCGAGGTCCTGGGGCGGGCGTAACACCGCCGAATCGCTGGGAACCTGGCCGTCACCGCGGGGTGCGGGCGCAGCCTGACGGCCGCCGGGTCCCGAAAGCGCGGGTAGACAGAGCACGCCGCCGGATTTACTCATGATCTGATGACCGAGCCGCAGAGCCCGCCGCCGCCGAGCCAATCGCACAGCCAGTCGCAGAGCCAACGGCCCGAGCCTCGGCCGACGAAGCCGCCCACCCAGCCCCCGTCTCGCCCTTGGCGCACGGAAGGCCTGCCGCCGGAGGGCCCCCCGAACTCGCCACGCGGAGGCACGCGCTGGCTGCGCATCGCGTTCGCGCTCTCGATCTACGCCATCTTCTTCGGGCTGCTCACGATGCAAGATCGTCTGAGCGACCCCGAGACGCTGCCGTACACGGAGTTCAAGCAGCAGGTGGCCGCTCAGAACGTGGCCGAGGTGTTCGCTCGCGGCGACTCGATCCAGGGCGGGCTGCACAAAGCATCGCCGGTGCCGGGCGACACCACCACACCGCCGCGGACGTACCAGAAGTTCACGACGGAGCGCCCGACGTTCGCCAAGGATGACCTGCTCGCAGAGCTGGCGGCGAGCAAGGCGCTCGTGCGCGCCACGCCGATCGTGCAGCAGCGCGGCATCTTCACCAACCTGCTCATCTCCGTCGCCCCGTTCCTGCTGCTCATCGCCTTCTACCTGTGGATGTTCAAGCGCCAGCAGAAGGCGATGGGCGGCGGCCTGTTTGGCACGGGCGCCCCGCGCAAGCCGATCGATCCCGAGAGCGTGCGCGTCACCTTCGCCGACGTGGCGGGCATCGACGAGGTCGAAGCCGAGATCAACGAGATCGTCGACTTCCTGAAAGACCCGCAGAAGTACCGCCGGCTCGGCGCGCGCGCCCCCAAGGGCGTGCTGCTCGCCGGCGCACCCGGCACGGGCAAGACGCTGCTCGCGCGGGCGACGGCGGGCGAAGCCAAGGTGCCGTTCTTCAGCGCCAGCGCGTCCGAGTTCATCGAGATGATCGTGGGCGTCGGCGCGAGCCGCGTGCGCGAGCTGTTCTCGGAAGCTCGCAAGGTCGCCCCCGCCATCATCTTCATCGACGAGATCGACACCATCGGGCGCGCGCGCGGCGGCGCTCGCTCCGTCGGCGGGCACGACGAACGCGAGCAGACGCTCAACCAGATCCTGACCGAGATGGACGGCTTCTCGGGCAGTGAGGGCGTGGTGGTGCTGGCGGCGACCAACCGACCCGACGTGCTCGACCCGGCCCTGATGCGCCCCGGCCGGTTTGATCGGATCATCATGGTGCACGCTCCCGATCACAAGGGCCGCTTCGAGATCTTGCGCGTGCACACGCGCGAGGTGCCGCTCGGCAAAGACGTCGACCTCGAGTCGCTCGCCTCGGCCACGCCCGGCATGACGGGCGCCGATCTCGCCAACCTGGTGAACGAGGCGGCGCTGCTGGCCGCGCGGCGCGCGCAGGACGCAGTGCGCCAGCGCGACCTCACCGAAGCGCTCGAGAAGGTGCAACTCGGAGCGGCGCGACACCTGGTGCTGTCGGAGGACGAGCGACGGCGCACGGCCTACCACGAGGCGGGGCACGCGCTGCTCGGCATGCTCACGCCCGGAGCCGACCCCGTGCGCAAGGTGTCGATCATCCCGCGCGGGCGGGCGCTCGGTGTCACGCTGTCGACCCCGGTCGCCGACCGCTACGGGCACGACCAGCACTACCTGCGCGGGCGCATCATCGGAGCGCTCGGCGGCATGGCGGCCGAGAAAGAGGTGTTCGAGGTGGTCACCACCGGCGCCGAGAGCGATCTGGAGGCGGTGACGGGCATCGCGCGCAGCATGGTCGGTCGCTGGGGCATGTCCGAGCGGATCGGCACGCTCTCGGTGCTGCCCCGCGAGGGTGACCCGCGCATGGCCGGCATCTCCGACAACCTGCTCAACGCCGTCGACGACGAGGTGCGCCGCATCGTCGAGGAGTGCTACGCGGACGCGCGCCGCTCGCTGCGCGAGAACCGCCTCAAGCTCGACTCGATCGTCGAGCAGCTGCTCGCGCGCGAGACGCTCGACGAGAAAGAGATCTATGCCGCGGCGGGGATCGATCGCCCCCTCAACCCGAAGGCGGCCGAGCCCGTCGCCGCACAGTGAAACCGGGCAAGGTGAACCGGGCAAAGTGAGCCGGGCAAAGTGAGCCGGTCAGAGTGAGCTGAAAGAATGAGCCAGGCAGAAGATCAGGGGCTGCGCAGCGTACCGAGCGTGCTCGACAGCCCTGGGCTGCGCCCGCTCTTCGAGCGTGCCCGCTGCGTGTTCTTCGACTGCGACGGGGTCATCTTCGACTCGAACGGGTTCAAGATCGACGCCATGCGTCGCGCGCTCGACGGGCACAGCCCGGCTGAGATCGGCGCGATGGAGGCGTTCTGGCGTGCCAACGGCGGTGTCTCGCGCTTCGTCAAGTTCGAGCACTTCTACACGCACATCGCGCCGCGCGCTGACGTCCAGCGCGAGATGCAGGCCGCCTCCGAGCGCTTCGGTCGCCTGTCGCTCGCTGCCTATGAAGGCGCTCGGCCGATCGCGGCGGCGCTCGAGCTGGCGCGCGCGGCGGGGGCTGAGCGCTGCCACGTCGTCTCCGGGGCGACCCAGGTGGAGATGCAGAGCGTGTTCGCGAGCAAGGACATCGCCCGCTTCTTCGCGAGCATCCAGGGCTCGCCGCGACCCAAGCTCGAGCTCGTCCAGAGCGTGCTCGCGGAGCGCGACTGCCCGCCGAGTGAGGCTCTGCTGATCGGCGACGGCTCGATGGACTTCCGCGTGTGCCGGGAGCTCGACATGCAGTTCGTCTACCTGGCGGAATACACGGAATGGACGGGCGCAGCGGCGGCGCTGGCCAGCGCGCCGCGCGCGACTGTCGCCCAGACCTGGGCGGAGCTCACGCGCGCACTCCTCGGATGAGCTAGCTCGGGTGACGCCAGCTCGGCAGGCTCACATGCCCGCGGCGACTTCGTCGAGCCACTGCACGATGCAGGCCTCGTCCTCGGCGCTCAGCCGATCGGCGGCGAAGAACGGCATGGGCTCACCGCAAGGATCTGGGTTCGTGATCTTCTCTGCGATGACGCTGTCGTCGGCGCTGACGAGCGGGCGCCCGCCACAGGCCGCGCTCGCCGCGACGTTCAGAATTCGCGCCTCGACGCCGGGCGATGTCAGATCCGGCTCCGTGCCGCCCGGGACGTGACAGATGTCGCCTCCGCAACCGCCCTGCATCGCGGGGCGATTGAGCAGCACGAGGATGTCGTCGGGGCAGCCGCCGGGCTCGGCGCCGGCGCCGCCTTGACCTGCGCCCGTGCCACCGACGCCGGGCTGGCCTCCCACGGCGGGCTGGCCTCCGGCGTTGGGCTGGCCGCCCGTGCCCGCGACGGCCATGCCGCCCGCGCCCGCGACAGGCGCAACGCCTGCCCCACCGACGCCGGCTCCGCCCACGCTACCGCCCGCGCCGATGGCGCCGCCTGCCCCCGCCGCCCCCACGCGGTCGGGGTAACCCGTGTCTTCCAGCTCCGGAAAACGCTCGCGATCGAGATCGCCCGGTGACCCACAACCGAACGCGATCAAACCCAGGCAGATCCGCCTGGTGAAGAAACGATACATGTCGACTCTGTGTAAGTGGGGGTTGGGGGCGCTCGCGCTCGCAAGCCAGGAGTCAGAGCGTCCTGTCTTTGCGCTCGAGGGCGCTCCGAAGCGGCTTCCGCTGCATTGCAAACGTGCAATGGAGAGATGCGAAGACGAGATGCGATCGCAGGGCTGCTGATTTTTCAGCGCTGCGATGACGCACCAACGTCACGCTCGCCTGGGGTGAAACTTTTGGTCCCCTACTGTGAGCTGAAGACCACCCCGCTGCAAGTACCGCCTGGGGGGTTCGCGCGTCGAGATCTTTTAATGGATCCGCAGGATCGCGGCACTGTGCGCGATCGGCGCGGTGGTGGCTCGAGGCTCCGGCCCTCAGCCGCGGGTCGCTGCCGCGGGTCGCTGCCGCCAGCACGCTCTCGCCGCCGTCCCCGCCGTCCCCCGCTCTATCGTTTCGCCCGTCTCTGCTCGGGTGGCTCGCTGAATCGAACCGCGCTTCCATTCATCGGGCGGCGCAGGCAGCGAGCGGCGCGATGTTTCGCGCGAGCTCTCGAGGAGCGATCACTCGCCGACGAGCTGGCTCATCAGCTCGGGGTTCTCCGCGAAGGAAGCCTCGTCGACGCAACCCGTCCATTCGCCAGCCGAGCACACGTCGAGGCCCTTGACGCAGTTGGCGAGGTCGCCATGGCGGCCGAGGAAGATGGTGCAGCTCTTGGTGTCGCCCGTGGTGCACTCTTCGGCACCCGCGCCCACGACCGCCGTGGAGTCGTCTGCGTTAAGCTCGACGTCCGTCGCGGTGTAGGTCGGTTGTTCGCTTGCGCCGGAGCAAGCGACCGCGAAGAGCGAGGAAACGGCGACGAGGACGAGAGCAGCGCGGCGAGCGACATTCTGCGAAAACATGAACAACGTTAATGCAACGCCCATGCCGGGGCGTTAACCCCCGTTAAACCCGTCAAAAGCGCGCTCTGTTTTGATTCAGTGACGTAGACCGTCACTTCCTTTTGAAACGAGTGACGCAATTTGTCGTTAAGGACGGTTTAGATTGTTGAGCTCGGGCCCGGCATTGGCTACCAAGCGATGCCCGAAAAATCGGAGCCATCCCTACACCGAAGCGCTCACGCCTCCACTGGCGCGGGAGCCTAGCCCCGCGCGCTTCTCCTTGGCGCGGGCCCCCAGCCCGCGAGCCGGCCCGCTGTCTGGGATCGTGAACTGTCCTAGATTGGACCTTAACGCAGCCGGTGGCGGCTAAAGCCGCACGCCCTTTGGTGCGCCCTGACAGCCACTCCGCTTTCTGCTTCCTTCCAGCACCGTCTTCCCTGACAAGGCTGCCCCGACCGGGCAGCGCGGGGACGCTGCCTCGATGAGCACCACGCCATCGAGCCCTGTCTCGTCATGAACCCAGCCTCGCCATGAACATTCGAAACATCGCCATCATCGCTCACGTCGACCACGGCAAGACCACCTTGGTCGACGCCATGCTGCGCCAGACCGGCGTCTTCCGCGCCAATGAGGCCGTCGCCGAGCGCGTGATGGACAGCAACGACATGGAGCGCGAGCGCGGAATCACCATCACCGCCAAGAACTGTAGCGTCACCTACAAGGGGACGAAGATCAACATCGTCGACACCCCCGGCCACGCCGACTTCGGCGGTGAGGTCGAGCGCATCCTGCTCATGGCAGACGGCGCTCTGCTCCTGGTGGACGCCGCGGAAGGCCCGCTGCCGCAGACACGCTTCGTGCTCGACAAGGCGCTCCGCCTCGGGATGCCCATCATCGTGGTCGTGAACAAGATCGATCGCCACGACGCGCGCGCCGACGACGTGGTCAACGAGATCTTCACCCTGTTCTGCGACCTCGAGGCGAGCGACACGCAGAGCAACTTCACGACCATCTACGCCATCGGCAAGGATGGCACGTCGGGCTACGAGCTCGACAAGATCGAGAAGGATCTGACGCCGCTGTTCGACACGATCCTGAAGGTGGTGCCGGAGCCGAAGGGCAACCCCGACGCGCCGCTGCAGATCCTGGTGCACAACATCAACCACGACGATTATCTCGGCCGCCTCGCGGTCGGGCGCGTGCACCACGGCAAGGTGGTCACCAACCAGACGGTCGCCGTGATCCAGGAAGAGGGCACGGTGACCGGGCGCATCGGCGTGCTGCAGGCCTTCGACGGCCCCAAGCGCGTGCGCGTGCCGGAGGTGCTCGCCGGTGACATCCTCTCGTTCGCGGGCTTCGAGGACATCCAGATCGGCGACACCGTGGCCAGCCCGGAGACCCCGGTCGCGCTGCCGCGCATCTCGGTTGACAACCCCACCATCAAGATCCGCTTCACGATCAGCAACTCCCCGTTCGCCGGCAAGGTCGGCAAGTGGGTGACGACGCGGCACATCCGCGATCGCTTGCACCGCGAGGCCCGCCACAACATCGCGCTGCGCGTGAACGACACGGAGGAGCCGGACCAGTTCGAGGTGTTCGGGCGCGGCGAGCTGATGCTGGCCGTGCTGGCCGAGACGATGCGGCGCGAGGGCTACGAGTTCTGTCTCGGCATGCCCGAGGTGGTGCGCCGCGAGATCGACGGCAAGATGTGCGAGCCGGTCGAGCGCGTGACGCTCGACGTGAACGAGGAGCACCTGGGCACGGTCGCCGCGTTGCTCGGCGAACGCCGCGGGCAGATGGTCGGCATGACCAACATCACCGACGTGCGCCGTCGCGTGGAGTACCGCGTTCCCTCGCGCGGCCTGATGGGCTTCCGCTCGCTGTTCCTCACCGAGACGCGCGGCACCGGCATGGTCAACTCGATCTTCGACGGCTGGGAGCCGCAGCCGGGGCCGATGCTGCGCCGGCGCAACGGCTCGCTCGTCGCCGATCGCGACGGCACCACCATCCCCTACGCGCTCTTCCACCTGCAGCCGCGCGGCGTGCTGTTCGTGGGCCCCGGCGAGCCCGTGTACGAGGGCATGATCGTCGGCGAGCACAACCGCCCGAACGACCTCGACGTGAACGTGTGCAAGGAGAAGAAGCTCACGAACATCCGCGCCGCCGGCCGTGACGAGAACATCATCATCTCCACGCCGCGCAAGCTCACGATCGAGACCGCGCTCGACCACATCGACGCGGACGAGATGATCGAGATCACGCCGGACGCGATCCGTCTCCGCAAGCGGGTTCTCGACCAGAACCGCCGTCCGCGTCGCAACGAGGGCTGACCGGGAGGCAGGGGTCGAGGGGCCAAGGTTCCGAGGGCCAAGGGTTTCAGAGGCTCCTCACCGCGAGCATCGGCATCCGAACCGTCGGCGTCGGATGCCCACCCCCGCTCCACGCTCGCAGCGAGCGTGGAGCTTGCCGCCTCCCCGGCGTCGTCCTCGCGCGCACCCCATCGGAGCGGTGCGCCCCGTGAAAATGAGCGCGGGTTGGGGCGCCCGCGCTTCTTGAAAAAGAGCGCGGGTTGGGGCGCCCGCGCTTCTTGAAAAAGAGCGCGGGTTGGGGCGCCCGCGCTTTATGAAAGAGCGCGCTGCGGGCGCCGCGGGAGGGGCTGACCAGCCCTGCTGGCGCTTTCGGCTGGTTTCGGAAGCCGAGGACGGTGGGGGGGCCGCCCCTACCCGCGCTCGAGCGGGGCGGTATACTCGGGTATGGCACGAGCGTCGTTGCGTCTGGTGGAGGCCCTGCGGGAAACGGCAGCGCGCCTCGAGCGCGAAGAGACCGTCTACCGCTGGTCGCAGCTCGCGCACTGCAACTGCGGGCACCTCACGCAGACGATCACGGGGCTATCGCCGGGCGCGATCCACGAGGCGGCCGTCAAGCACCGCGGCGACTGGGCCGAGCAGGCGCGCACCGTCGTGGGCGGGTCGGACGCACCGACTTCCACACCGACCCCCCCGGACTATGGCGACCGCCCCGCGAACGACGAGGGCGCTTGGGAGCCAGAAGATCTGGGCATCTGCCCCGTCGCCGAGCTGGGCATGAGCCAGATCTTTGCGGAGTTGTCGGCCTGGGGCCTCGACGCGGCCGACGTCGGCGCGCTGGAGCGGCTCGATGATCCCGTGGTGCGGCGACGGCTGGGCACGCACACGCTCGACTTCTTGCACAGCGACCGCCGGAACGTGGTCGCTTACCTGAAGGCGTGGGCGACCCTGCTCGAAGAGCAGATCGCCGAACGGGTGGCGCGCGGGGGGCCGGCAGAATGGCTCGACGACGCGGCACTGCCGCTCGCCGCGGAGTGATGCACGAGGCGCCGCTGGCGATCCCGTTGAAGGGGCTCGAGGGAGCGGCTCCGTTGCATGCTGCCAAGGTTGGGGGCTGCAACCCGCAGCAACAGCCGCTGCGGGTGGAGGATTGCAGCAGGTTCGCAGTCGAATCGCCGCGGCGGGAGCGACCGCGGGTCTGACTGCCAGCTGATCGCGGCCGGTGCCGGCCGCGATCCCCGCGCGCCGAGACGCCGTCGATGCCGTGTCGGTCGTAGCCAGCGCAACGCCGAACAAAGTAGGCTGCGCCTCCGATGGTCGAGACCCGACGAAAGCGGGCGGCTCTCGCGGTGGGCGCCGAGGAGGTGGAAGCCGAGCTCGCGCGCCTGCGTCTGCGTCTGCTGCGCGAGGGAGCCGTGAGGCTCTCGCTGCTGAAACCGCCGACGCTGCGCGACGAGATCGCCGAACGACTGGTGGCTGAAGGCTTCGAGCTCGGCGCGGCCTTCGTGCGCAGGCCGCTCGCGGCGCAGTTGCACGATGCGTTGAGCCGGGAGGAGGCCATCCCGCTGAGTGAACTGTCCGAGCGCGCGCGCGGAGCGAGCCGCGCGGAGCTGGCTCGGGCGGTCGACGCGTGCGTGGCGCGGGGCGAGCTGCGGCGCATCTTGCGGGGGCGCACCGAGTACGTGGTCGGCGCTCGGCATGCGGTGCTCGGCGAGCAGCGGCTCAGGGCGCTTCGAGAGACATTCTCAGACTTGGCAAAAATGCTCGATGCCGTGAGCAAAAAGAAGAATGTCGGGCTGCTCGCGAGCGACATCGAGCAAATGTTATCAGCGGCGCAGCGCGTGCTCGAAGAAGACTCAGCCCCGGGGCCCGCGGCGGTGGCCGATCCCGATGATGCCGTGACGGCGCCAGCGCCGGCGGTGGCGTCGCGACGCGTTCCCACGCCGACGCGAGCCGCTCCGCTGGCGACGCGAACGGCTCCGGCCGCGCCGGCGACGACGCCGCGAGCGGCTGCTGCCGCACCCGCGAAGGCGGCCGATCCGCTGGCAGAGCTGCTGATTGCGCTCGATGCGGTGCGCGACACGCGCAGCGGCATGTCGTTCGTGCCGGCGGTGGTACAGCGGCTGAGCGCCGCCATGCCCGTCGCCGAGGCGCTGGAGCTGCTCTTGCGCGCCGCCCGCCGCGAGCTGATCGAGCTGCGCCCCGAGGGCGGGCTCGGGCGTCTGAGCGAGGAGGAGCTCTCGTTGTGTCCGCCCGGTCCGGCGGGGACGAGGCTGTCCTGGGCGCGTCGCAGCGCGGGAGCGGCCGCGTGAGCCGCGCGTTCTTCGACTCCATCCACGCCGATCCGTGGGCACAGGATTTTCTCGATCTGGCGTCGCTCAACGCGCACGCGACGGCGGCGGTCGAAGAGTCGATCGAGCACATCCGCCGCACGGCTCGCGACGAGGCGTGGGCGCTGCGCTCGACGTCTATCGTGATCCTGGGCCCGCCGGGCGCCGGCAAGACGCACCTGTTTTCGCGCTTGCGCCGCAAGCTCGGGCCGCGCGGTGTGTTCGTGCTGATTCGGCCGCTGGTGCACGCGGAGATGACGCCGCGCTTCGTGCTCGGAGAAATCGTGCGGCAGCTGGCTTTCTCCGCGCCGCGCGGGACGTCCCAGGCGAACGCGCTGGTGGGCTCGGTGCTCGGCAGGCTGGATGGCGTGGGGCCCGGCTTCCCGTCGACCGTGCTCGCGGAATACAAAGACCTCTCTCCCGAGGAGCGCGCCGCGCGCCTCGAGGGCGCGCTGGAGCGCCTGATCGCGCTCTGGCCCGAGATCGACGTCGGCTACCTCGCGCGCTTGCTGCAGGTGCCGTTCGAGGACGCGCAGACGCAGCGCGCGTTGCTCGCGTGGCTGTCGGGCGTCGACTGTGATCACGCGCAGCTCTCGCGCATCGGTGCGAGCGCCTCGCTCGGCGACGCACGCGCCCTGCCCGCGCTGCGCACCCTGGCGGCGGCCTGCGCGCTCGGTGCGCCGATCGTGCTGGTGTTCGATCAGCTCGAGAATCTGATGGATGCGAGCGGCGCCGGGCTGCGCCTGCGCGCTTACGCCAACCTCGCGGCGGAATACGTCGACACGCTGCGCGGCAGCGTGCTGGTGCACCTGGCGCTCGACAGCGAGTGGACGCGCGGCATCGAGCCGACGTTCAACCTCGCGCAGCAGTCGCGCATCGTGATGCGCCGCGAGGTGCTGGCGCTGCCGAAATCGAGCGAGCGGGAGGGTTTGCTCAAGCTGTACTACCAGCAGGTGCTCAAGCCGAAGTCGGCCTTCCCGTGGCCGCTCGGAGCAGCGCGCGTGAAGCGGCTCTGCAACGACCCGGGCTACACGCCGCGCATGCTGCTGATCGAGTTCCGCGACGCGCTCGAAGCAGCGACGCACGAAGAGCTGGCCGCCGCCGAGCCCGTGCTCGCGAGCGAAGCCGGGGTCGCCGTGACGGCGGCGACGGGGGCGGCCACGACGGCGATGGCCGGCGCGGCCGGAGCCGCGGCAGTGGCGGGGGCCGCGGCGGTGGCGACAGCCGCGGCTGCGGGTGCGCCCGCTTCGACGCCCGCGCCCGAGTCGTCGCAGCGCAACACGCCCGATCGGCGCGATGTCGCCAGCGAGTGGCTCGGGCGTTTGCGCAGCTCTCGCGATGCCGTTCGCAGCGCCAGCGCCGACCGCGTGCCGCTGCACGCGGCGCGCCTCGCCGACGGAGTGCTCGCGCTCGGGCGCTTCGTGCCCGGGCTGGCGATCAAGGCGAAGGCCAGGCCGCCCGCGCAGCTCGCCCTCGAGAAGGGTGACGAGGTCGAACGCGTCGCCATCTTGCAGGAGTCGAACCACCGCAGCCTCGCGGCCGTACTGGCGCGCCTCACGCGCCTGAGCGAGCAATCCGGCGTGGTGGTGCTGCGGGAGCAAGCGCGCGAGCTGCCCGCGAGCTGGACGGAGACCATGCGCCGACGCGACGAGCTGATCGCGACGGGGCGGGCGCGCTGGATCGACATCGACGCCGAAGATTGCGCGCGCATCCTGTCGCTGGCGTCGTTCCTGCAGGCAGCGCGCTCGGGCGACGTGACCGACACGCGCGGCCAGGCGGTGAGCGAGGCCGAGGTGATCGAGTGGGTGGAGGCGACGCTCGACGTCGCGAGCTGGCCGCTGGCGCTGGCGCTGAGCGGCGCGCCCCTCGCACAGAAGACCGAGAAAGAGACGGAGCCCGAAGAAGAGGAGCGCAGCGTACCCGAGTCGTTCATCAAGGAGCTCGCGCCCGGCCTGAAGCGACGGCGGCGCCCGCTGCCTGCCGATCGCTTCTCGGCGCTGCCGACCCTGCAGAAGCTGCGCGTGGCCTCGTTCGAGCGCCTGGTGCGCGAGGTGCTGCGCGTCGACCCCGCAGCGACGCGAGCCTCGGTGCTGGCCGAGCTCGACGCCGCCGGCGATCACGTGCGCTGGATCGGGCGCTCTATCGTCTTCTTGCGCGAACACGAGTGAAGAGCGGGGTTCTGGGGGGCGGGCTGCGGGCGACCTGGCAGGCGCTCGCGGCGGTGCTGGTGATGTCGGCGGCGCCCGAGGAGGCTGCCGCGGATGATGTCGCCGCGATGGCTCCCGCTGCCGCGATGGCTCCCGCTGCCGCGAGGGCTCCGGCGTCACCCCCTGCGCCGGCTCTGCCCTACCACTTCGAGCCGGGGGTGGTTTGCCCGCTGTGCAAGATCACCCCGCAGTATCCTGACGGGAGGAGCGGACTGCACTGGCACGATCACTGGGGCACGGTCGGCGTCCGCGAGTACGCGACGGTGGGGGTGCTCGGGGCGGCGGCGCTGGGTTTACAGCTCTTCGTGCAACGGCCGTCCAAGGCGCGCTGGGACAGCACCTTGCCGCTCGATGGCCCGCTGCGCGACGCGCTTCGCATCGAGGGCGCGGGGGGGCGACGGCGCGCGTCGACGCTGAGCGACGCGCTGTTCGTGTGGGAGGTGTTGCATCCCTCGCTGATCGATCCGCTGCTGGTCGCGTGGTGGCAACGAAAGTCGCCCTTCGTCGCCTGGCAGATGCTCGTGATTGACGCTCAGGCCTACACGTTGACCCTGGTGCTGAACGATCTGGCAAAGAACGTCTTCGCGCGCGCGCGCCCGTGGGTGCAGAACGGCGACTGCGCCACGAACCCCGAGAGCGAAGCCTGCGGCTCGGGCGGTCGCAACCTGTCGTTTTACAGCGGCCACTCGGCGGTGACGGCGACCGGCGCCGGCCTGCTCTGCGCGCACCACACCCAGCTCAGCCTGTATCAGAGCGATCTGCTGGACGGAGGCACCTGCGCGCTGGCGGTGCTCGGCACGGCCGTCACGGGCGCGCTGCGGATCGCCTCGGACAATCACTGGGCGTCAGACGTGCTGTTCGGGCACCTGATGGGCTATGCGTCGGGGTACTTGATGCCGACGCTGCTCTACTATCGAGAGTTCAGGGCGACCCCCCACGAGCACCCCGAGGAAGTGGAGTATTCAGCGCTGCCGCTCGTGCGGGATGGGGCGTTCGGCGTGCAGGTGTTCGGGTGGTTCTGAGCTGCGCGTCCCTACCCTACGAACGCCTCTTGGATTCACAGGAAGGGCGGAAGGGGCGGAAGGCGGGCAGGGATTGGGTTCTATTTCTTCCCTGCCTTCCGCCCTTCCTGTGAATTCCTGGGTTTCCCGACGGCGCGGGTGCCCCATCACTCGCAGATGGGCGCGATGGACACGGTGTCGATGATCAGGTTCCGGTCTTCGCCGTCCTGGTTGTAGTCGTTGTCAAACGCGACGGCGAGCTCTCGCGCGCCGGTGCCGGAGGCGATGAACTCGTAGCTCTCGAAGCTCGAGCTGGAGACCACGGCGTCGCCGATGGCGAGACCACCGACGCTGACGACCATGTGCGGCCAGCCTCCACCGCCGAGCTCGCCGCGCGCGCGGACCGACACGACGGAGCTCGCTGCACCAAACTCGTGCTCGGTGGACAGGGTGCCGTTGGACCAGATGTTGTAGCCGTCGGACGTGGCGCCGCCCGTGGAAGCCTGCATGCTCTCGGCGGCCAAGATCGCGTCGCCGTCTTCGCAGCTCGAGCTTCCGCCCTCGCCGCCCCCGTCGTCGCCGCTCGGGTCTCCGTCGTCTGCCGGCACCTCGGGCAGAGCGCCGACGCGCCCCTCGTCGGTGAACGCCAGCACCAGCGCGCCGTCTTTGACGCGCGCGTTCTGCCCGACGTAGTCGTTGACGGCGTAGTCGAAGGTCCAGTTGGCGGCCCACCAGCGGCTGCTGTTCGGGGCGCTCGTGCCGGGCGCGTCGAAGTCATCCCGCCAGAGCGGCGAAAAGTCGCTGCCGCCTGGCCCCGCGCCGGGAGTGTACGAGTAGGTCTGAACCCAGTTCACGAAGCTCGCCGCGGGCACGGCCTGTTCGTCGAAGGCGCCCGACCAGCTGGTGTCGCCCGCCCACACGCCCACGCGGAGCTGGGCGGCCTCGGCGCGGTTCCGGTCCAGGAGCTTCTCGTACTCGTCGGCGTCGGTCTCGATGCGGACGAGCTCACCGTCAACGTAGAAGGCGAGATATTCGGGCGTCCACTCCATTCGATAGGTGTAGTAGCGCTCCCACGCCGGCTCGGGGAGCGAGTGGAAGTTCTCGTGCGGGGTGCGCTGGTCGCCGTTCTCTCCGGGCGTCATGAGCTGCGTCTGGTAGCTCCCGTCTTTGCCGAAGATCTCGAAATCTTGCTCTTGCCACTCTTGCCCGGGCACCTCGGAGTTGTTCTTCCAGAGGAAGAAGGGCGTGATCAGCCCCGAGCCGCGGGCGGCGAGGATGCGGGCCTCGAACGCGCCATAACGAAAAGTTTGCTGGGTGATGAGCTCTGCCCCTTTCCAGGGCTTGGCCCAGGCAGGAGCGACTTGAAACATCAGAGCCGAAGCGGCGGCGGAACACACGAGCATCGACGAGCGCATGGCCTCTGGCGGATGCAACGATCGGGCTCAGCTTTGATCCGGCGGATTGCGGTCTCGCGACGACCAAGTCGCCTCAGAGGCGGCGTCTCTGTCGTGCAGAAGGGCCCCTTGGCCCCTCGGCTCCTTGGCTCCTCGGACCCTTCTGCCCTCAGGTCTGCCGCGCTTCCGCGTACGCCCAATCCAGCCACGGCGTCAGTGCTTCCAGATCGGACGCCTCGACCGTGCATCCACCCCAGACGCGCAGGCCCGGCGGGGCGTCGATGTAGGAGGCGATGTCGTACGCGACGTGCTTCTTGTCGAGCAGCCCCGTGAGCTTCTTCACGTGGGCCATCTTGGCTTCCTTCGAGAAGGCCTGGAACCAGGGCTCGACGAGGGAGAAGCAGATGGAGGTGGAGGAGCGGTAGGCGGGGTCGCCCGCGAGGAACTCGACCCACGGCGTTCGCTCGACCCAGTCCGAGAGCACGGCGAGGTTCTTCTGGGAACGGGCGATCAGCGCGGAGAGGCCGCCGACGCCCTCGGCCCAGCGCAGCGTGTCGAGCGCGTCTTCCACGCAGAGCATGGAGGGCGTGTTGATGGTGGAGCCCTTGAAGATGTCTTCGTTGAGCTTGCCGCCCTTGGTCATCCGGAAGATCTTGGGCAGCGGCCGCGGGGGCGTGTAGGACTCGAGGCGCTCGACCGCGCGGGGCGAGAGCACCAGCATGCCGTGCGCCGCTTCTCCGCCGAGCGCCTTCTGCCAGGACCAGGTGACGGCGTCGAGCTTGTCCCACGGCAGGTGCATGGCGTAGGCGGCGCTCGTGGCGTCGCAGATCGTGAGGCCCTGGCGGTTTGACTTGATCCAGTCGCCGTTCGGCACGCACACGCCCGAGGTGGTGCCGTTCCAGGTGAACACCACGTCACGATCGGTGTCGACCTGCGACAGATCGGGGAGGCTGCCGTAGTCGGCCTCGAAGCGCCGCACGTCGCTGAGCTTCAGCTGCTTGACCACGTCGGTGACCCAGGTCGCGCCGAAGCTCTCCCACGCGAGCATGTCGACGCCGCGCGCGCCGAGCACCGACCAGAGCACCATCTCGACGGCGCCCGTGTCGGAGGCGGGCACGATGCCGACGCGGTAGTCGCTCGGGATGCCCAGCAACACGCGGCTGCGCTCGATGACCTCGGCCAGCCGTGCCTTGCCGAACGCGGAGCGATGCGAGCGGCCGACGAACGCGCCCGACAGCGCGTCGAGAGACCAGCCCGGGCGCTTCGCGCAAGGGCCAGAGGCGAAATAGGGACGGGACGGCTTGGTGCTGGGTTCTTTCATGGCGGATGCTCGCTACCCGCCGGAAGACAAGCACTACGCCGCTTGCACGTCGAGCACCATCTTGATCATTTTGGGGTCTTCCGCGTCGAGGCGCTCGAAGGCGTGGGCCACCTCGCGCATCGGCAGCTGATCGGTGATCAGCAGTTCAGGATGCAAGAGGCCCTTGCCGAGCAGGCGAATGGCGCGGGGAAACTCGCCGAGCGAGACGCGGGACGCGATGATTTGCGCTTCCTTGATAACGAGGCTCTTGAAATGCACGCTCGCCGGCTCTTCGCCGAGGCCGGCGGTGACGATGCGCCCGCCGCATTTCACCATGCGCACGGCTTGGCCGAGCGGGCTCTCGCGACCGGGCACCGAGTGCCAGTGTCCCACGCACTCGATCACACAGTCTGCGCCATCGCCCTTCGTGATCTCGAGCACGCGCTCGACAGGGTCGACGTCCTGCACGAGCAGGGTGTGCTCGGCGCCGAGGCGCGAGGCGATGCCGAGGCGGAAGGGATCGACGTCGACCGCGATGGCGAGCGCGGGGCTCGCGCCGTGGCAGAGCACGTCGAGCACGCTGAGGCCGAGCTTGCCCGCGCCGAGGATGACGACCGTCTCCCCCGATTGCACGAGGCCACGCGACAGGATGTGGTGACCGAGGCCGTAGACCTCGACCATGGGCACGTGCGCGAGGGGCACGTTCTCGGGCAGCGGGAACACGTGGCTCGCCGGCGCGGCCACGTACTCGGCGAAGCCGCCGCGCAGATCGATGCCGAGCAGCTTGAGCGTTCGGCAAGCGTTGATGCGACCGCCGAGACAAGCCGAGCACGAGTGACACGACACGATCGGGTCGACGGCGACGGGATCGCCCCGGCGCAGCCCGGTGACGCCCGGGCCGATCTCTTCGATGATGCCGCCGAACTCGTGGCCCTGCACCGCCGGATACTGCACGCGCTGCTTGAACTCGCCGCGATAGATGTGGAGGTCTGTGCCGCACAGCCCGGCGTAGCCCGTCTTGATCAGCACCTCACCCGGGCCGACCTCGGGATCGGGGACACTGCCCACGCGGATGTCGCGCTCACCAAACAGAATGCCCGCTTTCATCTCGTTCGACGCCTTTGCTCTCGACTGGTGCTTCTCGACGGGTCCTCTGGACCCAGGTTCGAGGCGGCGAGGCTAGCCGATCGCCGGGAGGATGCCGGCGAGAATCGGGGCGCGGGGCGGCGCAGCGAGGATCGACCGCGGGGCCTGGTCAGGCCGTGCGCAATCCACGAGAGGGCGCCGTCCCCTGCCCGCGCGAAGTCGTCACGCCGCGGTCGCGCCGCGCGATGCCCGACGGTAAAGAAGCGCGCCGGCGATCGTCGAGGCGGCGAGGAGCGCGGACCCTCGGCGCGCCGGGGACGACGGCGCGGGGCCGGAGACAGAGCAGAAGACACCGGTGTCGGGTCGGCCGTTGCCCCCCTCGACCTCGGGATAGGTGGTCCGCTCGAGCGGATACTCGAGCGAAATGGGCTCCGACCAACCCGAGAACTCGCCTGCGAGGCTCATGACGCCGAAGCGCACGTTCACGGCCGCTCCCCAGGTGGCCTCGGGGAAGTTGACGTAGCAAGGAGGCTCGTTGGCGAGATAGTACCGGGGCTGCTCGGCCTGTACCGGGAGCCACCAGCTCAGATCGAGGCCTTCGAGCTCGCTCGACAGCGCCCCCTCGGTCTCCGCGACGAGGTTGCCCGAGAATGGCTCGAAGGTGAAACGAGCGTTGAAGGCGCTGTAGACGCCGTCGTCGACGGCGAAGTCGATGGCGGAGACCACCGGCGGGGAGAGCGGCGCGGCCTCGGGCGCGATCACGCTGAACTCGTGCGAGAAGCGCGGGGAGTAGTCGAGCTGGACGCGGTATCGCATGCCGACGGCGAGCGCTTCGCGCGGGCGGTAAGCCGTCACCACCTTGGCGTGGCGGGCGACGTCGACCTGACGTTCGACCACGAGCTCGATGGTGCGCCCGTCGCCGTCTCTCAGGGTCGGGACGCTGGAGGTGCAGACGCCTGCGGACGCCTCGGGAGAGTGCTTGTAGCAGATGTCCCAGATCAACGAGTCGGAGGGGACGACGGCGCCATCGAGGGGAGTCAGCTGTCGCGGGGCCCCGCACGAGAAGGCCGCGGCGGCGCGCGGATAGGCCAGCACGGCGCAGGCGACGAGCACGCCGCAGGCCACGGGCACTCCGCAGCCGGAGAGCAAAGCCAGACGCCAGCGGCGGCGCGAAGAGCGAACCATCGCCGGTGCTCTTAGCAAAGCCCCGGCGCGCCCGCACGCATGTGTTGCACCGTGATTCATCTGACGTGTGCGGCGCCTTCAATTTTCGCGCCGATCGCGCCCGAGCGGTCCCTTGCGGGACGCGGCGCGATGGTACCGTGCCGATCACAGGCGCCCCGTCGAGGGAGCGTCGCGTCGCTCGCGCATCGCCGCGCCGCCCCGCGACGGCGCCCGATTCAGGGCGTCACGGCAGCCGGAACGCGGACGCGCGCCATCTGATGATTGTCGAGGAACACGCCGCCGTGCCGCCGCCGACAGCGCAAGCGGCCCTCGTGCTCGAACCCGAGGGATTCGTAGAGACGGATCGCCCGCGTGTTGGTCTCGACGACCTCGAGCGCGACGCGCACGAGCCCCCGCGCGTCGGCCCAGCCGAGCAGGGCCTGCATCAGCGCTCGGCCGATGCCGCGACCCCAGAACTCGCGCGAGACGGCCACGCCGAGCGTCGCGGCGTGGTCGAAGCGCTTGAACGTCGAACCCTCGAGCGACGCCATGCCCACGACGCGCGCTTCGACCTCGGCGAGGATGAAGAGGTCTACCGGCGACGCCGCCTTCCGTGCCAGGAATGCCGACTGCTCGGCGACGTCGACCCGGATCTCGTCCACCTCCCCCATCAGAAACTCGGTCTCGTGGGCGGTGGCGACGCGAAGGGCGGTGATCGCGGGCGCGTCGGAGGCCTCTGAGGTTCGGATGGTCGCCACTCCGACCTCCAGGGCTACCGTCTGGGGCTCGATCCTCGACATGCTGTCGTGAGCATGGCTCGAGAGAGGCCGCTGACGGTGAACGTCTACGCCGCAAAACGATACCGCAACGCGTCATCCGCGCACGTCCGCTCACGCGCATGCTTCGGCATGCGAGAGCACCGGCGCGCAGTTGGAAACGTTTCCAATCCGCGATAGACATATCTGCTCTCGAGTATCGCCCAGGGGTCTGGTTCGCCGCCGATACGCTGCCAGCCCACCCGCTCATCTCATCGCCGAAGGCCCGGCTCGATCCACGGAGGCAGGATTCATGCATCGCATCACCGTCCCAGGAAGTTCTTCTCGCCGCAGCACGAGGCGGCCCGACCATCGCCTGTCATTGCTGGCCGTCGTCGCGCTGGGAGCCGGATTCGGCTGCAGCAGCGACGACGAGGCGACGGGCCCCACCGTGCCGGGCTTCCAGGTTCCGGAGGCACCGGCTGGCGAGGGCACGACGCCCGCGCCCGATGCACCGCCGGTCCCGGGCGACGACGGCGTCCCCCCGGGGGACGGGACTCCCGCCGCGGGCAACGAAGGCTCACCGGGCGGCGCCCCGCTCGTCGGCGGACAACCGCCGGCTGCCGATGGTACCGGTTCCACGCCTCCGGGCACCGAGACGCCTCCCGGCACCGAGACGCCGCCGGGAACCGAGACGCCGCCAGGAACCGAGCCGCCCGGCGCGCTCGGCTACCCGGAGAACACAGGCGCGTTCTGTGACGTGGTCGCCGGCGCATACGGAGGCGACAATCCCAATCTACCGAACCCGTTTGCCATGAACGACGGGACGATCATCAGCACCACGGCTGAGTGGGCGTGCCGCCGGAACGAGATCAAGAAGGACCTGGAAGAGTACGAGATCGGCGTGAAGCCCGAGCCTCCCACGGTAGCGGCCACGTTCACGGGCAACACGCTGCGGGTGCAGGTGACGACGGCGGCGGGCTCGATAGCGCTGACCTCGAACGTCACCGGTTCCGGCTCCTGCGTCGTGATCGGGATGAACGGCAACTCGAACCTGGTCAACGGCTGCCGGCAGGTTCCGTTCAACGCGGGACAGGTGGTGCAGGTGTCGCAGTTGAACAGCGACCAGCCCCCGAACGATCCTTACTACACCGTGTATCCGGAGCTCTGGGAGGAAGCCCCGTACGGCGGCACGCCGACCGCCAACGGCAACCGCCGGATCGGTAACTACAGCGCGTGGTCGTGGGGCATCAGCCGCCTGATCGACGGCCTCGAGCAGGTGAAAGACCAGATCGGCGTCGACACCAGCAAGATCGCGGTCCATGGCTGCTCTTACGCGGGCAAGATGGCGCTGTTCGCGGGCGCGCTGGATGAGCGCGTCGCGCTCACCATCGCACAGGAGTCGGGCGGCGGCGGCATTCCGTCGTGGAGGCTCTCGGAGGACTACAACCAGCGAACCGGCGTCGACGTGGAGAAGATCAACAACACGAACTGGAGCTGGTTCAAGGACAGCATGCTCAACCCCCCGTTGAACCCGCACGCGCTCCCGCACGATCACCACGAGCTGATCGCGATGATCGCCCCGCGTGCGCTCATCGCGCTCGGCAACCCGACGCAGTCGTGGCTGTCGGACGAGTCGGGGTACAAGTCGCTCGTGGCCGCGAGCGAGGTCTGGCGAGCGCTGGGTGCCGCCGATCGGTTCGGTTACGACTTCAACACGACCCAGGCCCACTGCGCGACCTCGCCGAGCCAGGTGCAGTCGGTCAACGCGTTCGTGAACCGGTTCTTGCTCGATCAGAACGCGAACACGAGCATCGCCAATGCGCCCAACGGCGGCGGCTTCAACCTGAACACCGACGCCGCCATCGACTGGGAGACTCCGACGCTCCAGTAGCGAATGCCCGACGGTTGCACGGCGCCAGCCGGCGCGGCAGGCTTTGGACATGTCAGAGCCTGTCGCCGTCGGTTGGAGGGGGGGCCTCCGAGCAGTGGTCTTGGCTGCTGCAGCGTGCGGGGGAAGCGCCGATCCGGATGGGGCGGCCCCGGACGCCGCGGCAGGAGCGCCGGCGGAGTCACCGGCGAGCGGAGCGGAAGACGCGGGGGGCTGGGAGAAGCTGCCCGCCCCTCCCTTATCGGGACGCACCGGTGCCGTGGTCGCTTCACTGGGGACCAGCATCGTCGTGACGGGCGGATGGAACTATTTATGCCCGCCCGACGCGGACTGCGTGTTGCCCGATGAACCTCCCCATGTGGACGGCGCCGCCTACCACCTCGACTCGGGTCAATGGACGTCGATCGCCGATGCTCCGATCGGGCTGCTCTGGGTGGCGGCCGCGGCCGTCGGCGCCGATCTGTATGTGCTGAGCCAGTGCAATCTGGGAGCGCCTTGTGCCGCTGGGCTCGCGTTCTTGCGTTACCGCAGCGCCGACGACGAGTGGGACGTGCTGCCCGGGCCTGATGAGAACGACCCTGCGTTGGGCGGCTACGGTCTCGTCGCCGTCGACGACGGCGTCGTGGCTTACAGCCAGAGCGACGAGTTCCAGGGCGGACCCGACTTTCGATTTTCGGCCACCCAAGGGCAATGGGTTGCGTTGCCGAACGACCCGCTCCCGCCGATGTACGATCGCTTCGTGGTCGGTCATGCCGGTCGGCTCTTGCTGTTCGGTAGCCCCATCGACGGTGGCGACCGGACCAAGCTCGTCGCTTCGCACGACCCCGAGTCGCAGACCTGGCAGGAGCTCACCGCCTCCGGCACGATGGGCTTTCAGGTCTGGCGCGCCGGCGCACTATTCTATCTCAATCCGCATTTCCGCGGCGCCGGAGGCGGTGTCTATGACCCGGAGCTGAATCGCTGGAGCCCGCTGCCGAACCCACCCCACCACGACATGGCAGGCATCATCGGGGAGGACGAGGCGACGTACGCATACGCTGCCGGGTGGGTGCTCGACACGCGCAGCGGAGGCTGGCTCTCGATCGAGCCTCGCCCCGACGCCGAGGACGTCTACGACGTGGTCGTCGCCACGGCACCCGAGCAAGGGTTGGTCGTGTTCGGCGGGCAGACGTGGACCAGCGGCGAGGGCCAGCTCGTCAACGATACCTGGCTGTGGCGGCCGCCGGCGCCGAGCGGCTCGACGCGCTGACGGGGTCGACCCAGCGCGCTGAGCCCTGCAGACGACGCCTCAGCATCACACGGCCCGCGCCTGAGCGCTCCCGTAGCGCGCGGGCGTCGTCCCTACGATGCGCCGGAAGTGACGGTTCAGCTGGCTCTGGTCGTAGAGGCCGACGCGCGGGGCGACCTCCGAGGCGCGCACGCCGCGCTCGAGCAGCTGCTTCGCGCGCGCGATGCGCAGGTGGGTGAGGTAGGCGTGCGGCGGCATTCCGATCTGGGCGCGGAACGCGCGGCAGAGATGAAACTTGTCGAGGCCCGCCTCGCGCGCGAGATCGTCGAGGGTCATCGCGTCGCCCAGGTGCTCGCGCAGGTAGTCCATCGCGCGGCGCACGGGCGGGGTGTGGGTCGGCGCTGCGCTGGCGAGCCGCGCGAAGGCAGCGATGGCTTCGGTCAATGCGACCTCGAGCGCGAGGGGATCGGCGCCGGCGTCGATCGCGTCGTGAAGGCGATGGAACGGCAGCGCTCGCTCGTCGCCGAGCGCGAGATGCGGGGTCGCCACGACCTTGCCCTCGTCGCCGAGCTGCTCGAGCTCGCTCGCGGGCAGCATGACGACCTGGTACGTGATCGGCCCGTCGTGCGCGATATCGCGATGCACGTCGCCCGGACGCTTGAGCTGGATGGAGCCGGGGCCGCTCCGGTACACCTTCCCCTGCGCCCACCACTCGCTGCGGCCGCGCTCGCTGCGCGCGACGACATGGTGCTCTTTCATACCGACGCGGAGCTGGTCGGTCGTGGACCGAAAGACCCGCAAGCCGGGGAGCGAGACCGGGACACTATCGGTTGCGGACATCTGGGAAGCATAACGCGCCGGGACGACCTGGCTTGGGCATTCTTGGCGCGGCGATTTCTCCAAGAATATCCAATTGTAGCGGTGACCTGGCGACAGTCGGCAGACGGACCCTGACTATCCGGTCGGCTCCAGCCCGAGCGCCTCGTCCGTGCCGTCGAAGACGGCCCTCGACGCGATCACCGTCGCCTTCGCCAAGGAGCTCGCGACGACGCGGGTGGCTCTGCTCGGGCAGCTCAGCGGATGATGGGCGTGAAGTCGTCGCAGGCAGTGTCGATGACGCTGACGGCTTCGGCAAAGAACGGGGCGTAGTCGGCGGCGCAGATGTCGCCCGTGGTGCCGAAGGGGAGGCCACGGACGAGCTCGTGCAGGCGGGGGGCGGCGTCGACCTCGCTGGCGGCGCAGGCGTTGCTCTCCGCGGCCGTTCCGTCGGCGCCGATGAGGCCGAGGAAGACGATAGAGGTTTCGCTGCCGCCCTTGGCGAGCGTGAGGGCCTGGCGCCAGGAGGCGGGGTCGCCGGCGGAGGTGCCGTCGTCTTCGTCGCCGATGAGGGTGACGACGAGGATGGCATCGTCGCGGGAAAAGCCGGCGTTGCAGCCGCCGGGGGCGTTGATGGCGGGCGCGAGCGACGCGAGCATGGCGTCGACAGGGGCCTCGCTCGGGTTGCCGAGCGTGCCGACCTGAGCGACGCAGGAGAACGCGCCGGTCAAGTCGGCCTGGGTGGCGTCGAGGTAGCGCTGGGTGCCTTCGATGCCGCAGTCTTCGCCGGCCTGGTTGTGGCGGTGGCCGGCGCCGAGCACGGGCGCACAGGCGTCACTGCGCCCGAGAAAGGTGGAGATGGCGTCGCCGATGCCGCCGGCGTCGGTGTCGATGACCATGACGTGGAAGTCGCTGGCGCCGAGGGTCTGCTGGACGACGTTCATGAACCCGGAGAAGCTGTTGACGAGCGCCGTCTGCTCCTCGAGCATCGAGAGCGAGTTGTCGACGACGAAGAGGAAGTCGACCTTGGTACACCCGGTGGCAGCCGTGCGGGGGCCGACGGGATCATCCGTGGCGAAGCCCGTGACGGGCGCGCTGGGCGAGGTGCCGGGGCTCTCGCTCGCGCCGCCCGGCGCTGGGCCTCTGGCGGGGTCGGCGGCGAGATCGACGAAGGTGGGCGATTCATCGGGCTTGTCGCCAGCACACGCGAGCACCTGCCCCGCGAGTGTGCAGTAGACTCCAACCCCCAGCGACAGCGAACGGAGACTCATGACTAGGTAGTGGGCTCGACGCCGGGCGAGGTCGCAGCCGCTCGCCCGTCTCCGGGAGAGGAGCGGTTCATGGATCCGCGCCGATGCGCTGGCGAAGAGCGGGCACGTCGACGGCGTTCTCGCCACGGGGGAAGCGCGCCGTGTAATGCTCCAGGTGCTCGGCGCCCGCTTCGCGCCGCCCGCGATCGATCTCGAGGCGCGCGGCCGCGTAGAGGGCGTTGGCGGCCCAGGCGTCATCTCCGCTCGCGAGGGACAGATACAGCGCGAGCGCGAGCGGGGCATCGGCGGACTCGAGGCTGGCGGCGCGCTCGAACAGGCGCTCGCGGTCGTTACCCGGCGCAGGTGGGGGCGACACGTCGCGGCGGGCGGTGGAGCGCGCGAGCAGCAGTGGCGCGGCGGGCACGGGCGCGACAGGCGCGGCGGGCACGGGCGCGCCGGGCGCCGTCTGGACTCGAAGCGGCGCGCCGTCGTGCGAGGGAGCGGGGGGCGTGGCGTGTGCCGGCCCGGGCGCGAGTGTCGGCTGGGGCGCGCGCCGCTCGATCGCGTCCGGGGTGCGCGCGGCGGGCACCGCGAGCTCGGCGGGCGCCCCCGCTTCGATGGCGGGAGGCGTCCGCAGGAGGTGCAACACGGAGGCCGCCGCGGCCGCAGAGGCCAGCGCCAGGCCGACGCTGGCGGCCCAGTGCACGCGCAGCGAGCGGTCCCTGCTCGGCGCGGCGTGGGAGTGCAGCGGCGCGGGCGCGAGCGACCAGGGCACCGCGGCGGCGTCGAGCCGTGAGAATACCGCCAGTTCGACGCGCTGCCACGCCTGGGGCGAGAGCGGCTCGACCGGGCCGCGTCGCAGCCCAATGGCGCGGGGGAGGCCGGCTTGCTCAGTCATTGGCTCGCCTCCGGCGTGGAGAGGTAGGCGGCGAGCACGACGTCGGCGCGCGCGGCGGCCTCGAGCAGGCGGCGTGCTCGCCAGATGCGACTCTTGGCGGCGATCAGGCTGACTCCCGTGGCCTCGGCCACCTCCTTCAGCGAGCGGCCGTCGATCGAAAACAACGCGAAGGCGATGCGGTAGTGGGGCTTCAGCGCGGCGAGCGCCGCATACAGCCGGCGTACGCCCTCCTTCGCGTGCAGGTCGTGCTCCGGCGTGCCGACCACGCTCGGCGTCGGCGCGGGCACGTCGGTCGCGAGCATCAAGCGCTGGCGGCGGAGGTGCCGGTAAGCGACACGGGTGGTGATGCGATCGGCCCAGGTGGTGAGCTTGGCCTCGCCGCGATAGGAGGGCAACGAGCGGAACAGCTCGATGAATGCCTCCTGGAGCAGGTCTTCCACCTGACGGTTCGAGCCGAGCACGCGATACAACGTCGCGTGCATCGGGCGCTTGAGGTCACGAAACAGGATGCGCTGTGCGGCTCGATCCCCCGCCGAGGCGCGGCGTGCGAGCTCGACCATCGCGGTCTCGGTGGTGGGCTCGTCGGCGCGCGCCTCCGCCACGGCGGCCGTGGCGATCAGTCGGAGTTTCGGTGCCATGCTTCAGACCTCAGCTGCTATTCATCAGTGGGCTCCTCACAGCCCAACGTCGCAGACGTCGGAGCAGCGATCGTCATCTTCCGCGCATTCGCCCACCGCGAGCGCCGCGTCGGAGGCTGGGCCGCCGCTCGGGTCGTTGATCGTGGGTTCCTTGCCTCCGGGTGCGGCCAGCACGACCGCCTTGCAGGGTCCGTCGCTGTCGCCGGCGAAGCAGCGCGGCAGTGATGCGTCGCCGCAGAAGCAGTCGGTGCCGGAGCAGCCGTTCTCGCGCACGCAGGCGAGGATCTCGGGGCAGCCCGGGGTGTTCGCGCAGGCGTCGAGCTCGGAGCCACACTCTTCACACACACAGGCGCCGCACGCGTCGTTGGTGCCGAGCTGGGCGCAAGCGGCGCTGACGTTGTCGGCGTCGACCGCAGCGGGCGTGGTGTTGCCTTCGCTCGGCGTCGACGGTGTGCTCTGCATGCCCGGTCCCATACCCGTGCTGGGTGGGCTGGCCGCGGGCGGCTGCCCGCCGCTGGATGCAGCCGCCGAGCCCTGGCTGGGAGCGGGGTTCGGCGTCCCGTTCGATGTAGACGTCGAACCGCCGTTCGACGTCGACTCGTCGCCTGTGCCCTCCGCCTCCGAGCTGCCGCAGCCGGAGGCCGCGAGCGTCATCACCAGGGCGAGGGCTGACGAGGAAGCGAGGCGGGGAACAGGGCCGCCAGAACTCGGGCGGCGAGAGATGCGGCGGCGAAAAACGGAGCGGAGTGAAAGCCTGACGGTCGCTGTTTGCATTTCCATCTCGATCGGTTGCGGGGTGGTCCTCGAGCGGGCGACGCGGTGCTGCGTCACTCTGGGATCGACAAGGGCGAAGCTTGGAAGCGAGCGGAGCCGCGCGCGGCCGCGTTCAGCCGAAGAGCAGGTCGCCGATGGCGGCGCGGGGCAACACCACCGTCTTGCCCGCGGCAGGCAGCTCGAACGGCGCGTAGCCCATGTGCTGCCAGCGCATCCAGACGAGGCTCGGGTCGCGCAGGGTGCGCTCGAAGCGGAAGACGACCTCGAGCGGTCGTCCATCTTCGGTGAGCTCGGTGACCAGCGCGCTCGCGCCATCGAGCTGCACCTCTTCACCGCGCTGCAAGCCCGGGCGCGAGCTGCGCAACATGAGCTGCATGGAGCTCGACAGGAAGCCACCGTCGGGGCGGAGCGCGAGGCGGTGCTCGTCGAGCGTGGTCACGAACAGGTCGCTGACACCGGTGGCGAGCCAGAGCTGCTGGCGGGGGCGCTGCCGTCCAGCGGCCTCACGGTAGACGGGCAGGTAGGCCGCGAAAGGATCGAGCGGCGGGTTCATCAGGATCAGCGTCTGCTCCTTCAGCGCGGGCCCCGAGGGCAGGGTCGCGTCGGTGCGCAGGAGCAGCTGGCTGAACTGGCCCACACCCGCGGCGCGCAGGGGCGCCAGCACGGGCGCGACGACGAGGTGCACGAGCGCGAGCACCCCCACGCCGAACAACGGCAGCAGCCGATCGCGGTGGGCCCAGCCGTGCTCCATCAGCGCCGCGACGAGGACCATGGCCCCGATGCTCGGGCCGAGCAGCGAGCGATCGTGCGGGAAGGTCGCGCACATCGGCAGGAGCGAGAGCGCGGTTCCCGTGGCCCAGAAGTGCAGGTCTGCCCGCTGGCGCAGGAGCGGCGCGAGCGCGACCCCGAACACCCCGAGCACGGCGACCGCTAACAGCATCACGCCGACCCGCAGACCCGGAGCGAGGAGCGGGTAGAGCTCCCAGAGGTCCGCGAAAGGCGCGGCGAAGAGCCCGAGCCCGAGCACCGGCAGGCGCTCGCAGACGACCCGCACGAACTCGATCGGCTGCGTCAGCGGATCCACGTACAGGCCGGAGCCGACGGCGCCGTAGCCGAGGTGGATGCAGGAGATCTTCCAGGCCGCCACCACCAGCGCGTACGGCAGGAGGGAGGCCCAGCGCGCGAGGAAGCGACCGCGATCGAAGCAGGCCGCGTATGCAACCAGGTAAGCGAACACGCTGATGGCGACCTCGCCCGCGAGCAGCCCGACCCCGAGCGCGAGCGGCCCGAGCCACACGCCGTGGATGAAGCCCGAACGGCGCTGCTTGTCGTGGAGCGCGAGCGCCGGTAGCGCGCAGCACAGCGCGATGAGCGCGTTGCGGTTCGCCACCCAGCCGACGAGCGGCGCGTGCGCGTCGTCGACGGTGAACAGCAGCAGCGGCAGGCTAAAACCGTAGCTCGAGCCGCCGAAGCGGCGATAGACGAGCCCGACGACGCCGATCAAGAGCCCGAACCAGGCGAGGCTGTGCAGGTGCATCAGCGCCGGTTGCTCGGGCCAGAACCGGTGATCGATGAAGTGGGTGAACGACGAGAGCGGCCGGAAGAACGCGAGCAAGACGTGCGGGTCGACCCACCAGGGGAACACGCCCTCGTTGACGAGCGCGCTCGCCGTCTCTGGGTTGCCGTCGGCGAAGCGGAACAGGTCGAACGGGCGATGGCTGAGCCCGCGCACGCCGGGGTCTTCCCGCAGCATGAGGGTGTGGAAATAGTCATCGGCGACGAGCCCACTCCACAGCGAGGGGCTCAGCACGGCGAGCCCGAGCACGCAGCAGAACAGGGTCGCGAAGCGAGCCGAGATGCGGCGGCGCAGGAGCGGGAATACACTGCTCCGCCCGTCGAGACCAGACGCGCTCAGCGCGGCCGTGCCGCCCTCAATAGTGTCGCTCGAGTACATACCAGCTGAAAGCCCTGAACATCAGTTTGTACTGTGAGTCTTCGAGCACCGGGTCGAGCCTGGCCCAGGCCTCTTCGACCAGCTCGCGCGCGAGCGCCGTGCACTGGTCGAGCGCGCCGCACGTCTCGAGCAAGCGGATCACGTCGTCGATCACGGCGGGCTCCGACGGGCGCGCGGCGAGCGTGCGCCAGAGCCAGGACCGTTGCTCGGTCGGCAGCTGCCCGAGCGCCTTCACCACCGGCAGCGTCACCTTGCCCTGGGCGATGTCTTCGCCGCGCTGCTTGAGGTTGCGCTCGAAGCCGCGCAGGTTGAGCACGTCGTCGATGATCTGGAAGGCGAGCCCGATGGCCTCGAAGAAGGCGCCGAGCGTCTCCACCTCGAGGTCGCTGCCGCCGCCGAGCAGGGCGCCGGCTCGCGCGAACATGCCGGCGGGAACCGCCGTCTTGAGCTTGTGCACCGCCATGACGTGGCGCTCGAGCTCGCGCGTGTCGCCCGTGAAGGCGGCGTGATCGGCGAGCTCGGACACGTCGTCGAGGTCGAGCGCTTGCCCGGCGTGGCCGGCTCGCAGCGCGTCGAAGTAGAGGCGATAGATGCGCAGCTTCTTGTCCGCCGGTAGGTCGTCTTTGTCGACGGGCGGCTCGGCGAGGAAGTAGGCCGCGGTGCCCGAGTTGATCGCACGGGGGATGCCGTGCAGCACGTGGGCGCACGGCCCGCCGCGGCGCACGCGCGACTCGTCCTCGACGTCGTCGACGATGAGCGAGCCGACGTGCACGATCTCCGGCATCACCAGCCAGTGCAGGAAGCGTCGCGAGTCACCCCCGACCACGTCGATGCAGGCCAGCGCTGCGTACGAGCGCCAGCCCTTGCCGCCGCGGTCGGCGATCTGACGAATGGGCTGGACCAGGCAGCGCGCGAGGCGATCGCGGTCGAGGTCGGGGTTGCTCGACACGGGCAGCTGGCCCGAGCCGCGCACCATCATCTGCGCGGTGCCGGAGCTGCTGGGCTGCAGCGGCAGGGTCTGCGCGAGTCGGGCGCGCACCTCGCGGCCCACGGCGGAGTAGAACTCGTCGAGATCGGCGTGGCCGAAGCCCTTGCACTCGAGCCAGCCGCGGCCCACGACGGGCGCGCCGTGGCGCTGACCGCTCACCTCGACGCTGCCTTCCCAGAAGGCGGGCTCGCTGATCACGGTGATCACCTCCTGATCGCCGAACGTGGCGTGCACTCGCAGGTCGAGCCCGGCGCTCGGCACCTGCACGCGCATTCCGACGGGATACTCGATGAACGTGCGCGTGCTGCGCCATGAATCGAGCGTCTCCAGCTGCGCGTCGCGGTACACGCTCGAGCGACCGCGCGCGTCGACCAGCATCGTCCAGTTGTCGAGCACCTCGCCAGTGGCGCGGCGCGTGATGAAGAACACGCTGAGATCCGAGCCGTCACCGAGCTGCAGCGACAGCCAGCGCCAGCAGGTCTCCCCGCGCTGGGCGGGGACGGTGTCGTTGTAGGGCCCGAGCTCCGGCTTCAGCGCGCGAATGCCGGAGTCTGGCCGGTGATCGGTGAAGCCGAACTCGTGATCGTACCAGCCCGATCCGTGCACGACGGGCTTCGTCACCGCGCCGACGCGGACGTGCCCCGTGACCTCGGCGCGAGGCACGAAGTAGTAGAACATCGTCTCGCCGCTGACGCCGTGCACGACGCCGTCCTCGCCGTAGCGCGTGGGCGGCTTCCGGAGCACGATCTCGAGCTCGCAGCCGCAATCGCCCTTGTCGTCTTCGAGCACCAGCCGGTAGCGGCCGTCGCTTCGCTTCTCGAAGCGATCGCCGTCGTAGTCGAGCGAGAGGCCCTGCTCGGCGACGCCTGGTGCAGTGTGAAACATGCGGGTGGGGCCTGGAATTTTCCCCTTCCGCAGCACCTCGCGATACGCGCGTTCGATCCGCTCGTCGTCATTCTTCACGCCAGCGTCGAGGTTATCGAGGCCCACCTTCGGAGCGAGAGGGTCGACCGCGACCTTGCTCACGAAGCGACGTTCGTCGATCAGGCTCATGCCCCAGGCGACCGAGTGCGTGTACGAACGCGGACGAGCGTCGTCTCCCTCTTCGGCGAGCTGGCGAAAGAAGGCGGCGAAAACGGCCACTTTCTCGCCTCCGGCGAGCTCGAGGTGCGTATTGACGTACCACCACTCGAGCGTCGACGAGGCGTGCGGCGCATCATGCACCGAGAGATCGATCGGGCCCGAGCCCGGCCAGTCTTCCGCGTGGCCCAGGGAGCGTATCGAAACGCTACCGATGCCTTCGTTTTCTTCGGGATCGATCAGACTCTGGATTGGATTGGCCAAATGGGGCTCCGCAGTGGTCGCGCGATCGCCCGTCGCCGGCTGTCTCGGATGCGGTGACGGGCTTTGATTTCGGCGTCGCAGGTGGGTAGTGGACCCGACGCCTAGAAAGGTGACTCCTTTTTTTGGGGGCTCCCGTTCACCGGCTGGAATATCGGGCCGGGGCAGCTCGAGCGAGGCTCCGGCGAAGCTCTCGAGAGGTGGCGGCACACAGACGAAGCGCTTGCGCTCGCGACTCGATGCTGCACTCTTGGCGAAGACATGACTGGTCCAACGGATGTTGGGCGTGAGGCGACAGGGCGTGAAGCGACAGGGCCGCTCCGGGCGCTCCGCGCCGTGCCTCGCTCTCTCGTGCGGTCGGCGGCGCTCGCGCCGCTCGTCGGAGTTCTGCTCGCGCTGCCCGCGATCGGCAGCGAGCGAGTGTTCGACGATCACGTGCTCGAGCTCGTCGCGCGCGAGAGCAGCGACGCGGTTACGCCCGGCAACGGGCTCGACCTGTTTCGCTTTGCGACCGGCAAGGCGAGCGACAACCTCGCGCTGATGGCGCAGGGTTCGATGCTGCCCTGGTACAGCGACCCCGAGCTGAAGATCACGTTTTATCGCCCGCTGAGCTCGCTGCTGCATCGGCTCGACTACCTGGCGTGGCCCCAGCACACCGAGCTCATGTACGTGCACTCGCTCGCCTGGCTCGGCGCGCTCTCGGTGCTGGTGTGGCGCCTGTATCGGCGGCTCGAGCTCGATCCCGTGCGGGGCGTACCCGCGACGAACTCGGGGCATGCGGCGCTGGTCGCGGGGCTCGCGACGTGGCTGTACGCAGTGAACGACGCGAACGGCACCGTGGTGGCGTGGCTCAGCAACCGCAACGCGCTCGTCTCGGCGGTGGGGGCTGTCGCAGCGCTGCTCGCGCACCATCGGGCGCGGCGCGACGGGCACGCGCCGAGCCGCTGGCTCGCTCCGCTCTGGCTCGCGGTCGCGCTGTTCGCGGGCGAGCTGGGCGCTAGCGCCTGGGCCTATCTGCTCGCGTACGCGCTGGTGTTCGAGGCGGGGCCGCTGCTCGTGCGGCTGCGCTCGCTCGCGACGCTGTTGGTCGCGACGCTGGGCTGGGGCGCCTGCTACGTCGCGAGCGGCGCCGGCACGCGCGCCTCGGGCGTCTATCTCCACCCGCTCGCCGATCTGCCCGCCTTCCTGGCAGAGCTGCCGCACCGGGCTCTGGTGCTGCTCGGAGCGGCGTTCGGTCCCTTCCCCGCCGAGCTGGCCTTCCTCGGTCCGGTTTCGCTCGCCCCGCTGTGGCCGGCGGCGGCGGCCCTGGTGCTCGGGGCCTTCGCGTGGGTCGCGCGACACGCACTCGCGCGCGACCCGGTGGCGCGCTTCTGGGGCATCGGCGTGGCGCTCGGGGTGGTGCCCGTGGCGGCGTCGTTTCCGAGCGATCGGTTGCTCTTGCTCGTCAACATCGGAGCGATGGCGCTGGTGGCGCGCGTGGTGGGGCCGCTGCTCGCGGGGGCCGCGCAGTCTCTCGGGGCCGCGCAGTCTCTCGGGGCCGCGCAGTCTCTCGGGGCCGCGCGGTCACCTGCCCCGACCGCGCACGCGGGCGTGGCGCACGCGGGCGCCGGGCGCGGCACACGTGCGGTCGCCTGGGGGCTGCTCGCAGTGCACGCGGTGCTCGCCCCCCTGGTGTTGCCGCTGCGTGCGCGACAGATCCAGCAGCTCGGGCGCGCCACCGACCGCGCCTTCGCCTGCCTCGACGAGATCGACGACCTGGGTCGAAAGACGCTGATCGTGCTCGGAGCGCCCACCGACTTCTTCGTCAGCTATCTACAGGCCGAGCGCGCGGCGCGCGCCCTGCCCCGGCCGGAGCACGTCTACTGGGTATCAAACCCCGAGTCGGCGCTCGACCTGCGGGTGACAGGCGAGCGCACCCTCACCACCGAGCGCGAAGGCGGATTCTTCGCCACGCCAT
>Ga0247763_1000150_pt1 | contig 35882 bp, 42 predicted proteins | sample UWRJL141409B4_FD_179926 | JGI IMG/M metagenome (GOLD analysis project Ga0247763, IMG submission 179926) | Plant litter microbial communities from Arlington Agricultural Research Station in Wisconsin, United States - UWRJ-L141-409B-4 | ecosystem: Environmental > Terrestrial > Plant litter >... | reverse complement strand
TATCGGGACCGCGAATCACAGTCGTCCATGCTCGGGGGTAGCTCGGAGGTGACGGACAGTGCAAGGTACCTCCCCGTGCTCGCGCCCGCATCGCGTGACTTTGCCGGAGATAAAAATTGTGCCAACACCATAACATCGTTAGACCCGGTCAGCTTGACCATGAACCAACCATCTCCTTTCGCAGACCTGCTCAAGCAGACAGCTGCTGGTCGGTCATCGTGTCCCATAACGTGCATCACTGCCTCTTACCTGAGGTGGTCTAGCGCACGGTGTGATAAAGCTTGGTCAAGATTGCTTCCTCCACCAGGACTTCTGAGACCGTGCTGGCGCGAGGAGGCATGGGAAGGGAGAAACTTTCGGGATGATGGGTGAAAGGTGACAAATGAGTGGCTGGCAGGCTCAAAAAACCCCCCGGAAGCGGGCCAAGGCGTATCCGTGGGTAGCTGTTCGTCAGTGACAACTTGATTCCCCAATACTAGCGGAATGTGTTGTGTCTGTTCGGTACCGCGGACATGCTCAGACGTCCATCTCGAACGCCACTGATCACCAACACAGACAAGGGTGTGCCGTGCTTGACGCCGGGAATGGCTGGGCCGCAATTCGCCAATCTCTTCTTGGGAACCCACCCCAGTATGCCTGAGCGGGATTCAGCCAACACTTCGAAGTAACTATACTGCGTAGTGCAGTGTTGTACACCTCTCCACGAGGTTTTTCACAATTCTTTACTTCGTCAAGTACTTACTAGGGCCCTAGGTAATACCCTTCATGCGCGCATCTTTGACGGTAATATTCCCTGTAATTACGTTCTTTTACTCTTGCAGTCGATCAAGTTGGAGGTCCAAGACCGGCCCCTGTCAGGTAGATTATTGTCTTAAAAACCGTGGAGAGGTGTAAAGGTCGCAGCAACCTCCCTGTCCAGATTCATGTGGGGGTAGATTTTAGTGATCACGAAAACTGCTGGGCCTCCACGCCGTCCCTTTGCTGTCACAGGGACACAAGTTAGTGAGAACCCAACCAATTGAACCATCAAGAACCTCCTGTCTCGTCGTCGGCAAGACTCGTGCGGAGCCAGTAGGTCTTGGCGTCTCCGCCCAAGCTCCCGATCGGCGACTTCCCTTTTCTCCCCTCCAGAAGCCCAATGAAAGCACTGGTGCTTGCAGTTTGATTTGGCAGGTGGCCGTTGCCGCTTCTCAAGTCCTGACTCGCCATAGGCGACGTGGCGTGTTTCTGTCGCCGATTCTTCCCTGTCCTCAAGCGAGAGCAACGCCCTTGGCTCTTGGCGGGCATTGAAGTTTTGTCAGGGGGCAGGTAGGCGCGACAAGCGTCAGCGGGAAGGGGGATGCAAAAAGTCACGTGCGACATTGGGAGGATACTTCGATGTCTTTGACATGGTTGATCTTAGAATATAAAGTTCTACGCACACAAGGGCATTGCGGAAGGGAGTTGATGTTCTGATATTGACTGGTTTCTGTGGAGAGCTTCTAGAAGGAAGTGAGCCCCTCCATAAGTCCAATTTTATAGTGCAGGTCGCACAGAACCCGCAGGGTGGGTTCACGATGGGGGACCCTCCCAGAGCCTCAGATTTCCCAGATCTGCCATCTCTCCACCCACCGTTTTTCGACCCTGGGAGACCTTGGAGAAGGGGCCACTTGGGTCTGCGTCCCCGAAGGAATGGACAACACCCGCAACTTTGTTTCATTCCAGATGCCGAAAGAAAGCAAGCATTGACGACCCTATCATTTGGGACTAGACTGGCATGGAGTTTGCAATGATCGCTGATTCTTTCTCATCGTCAAAGACAAACAATTACCTGGCGCGGCAAAAAGTTGGATGCTGGGGAAGTCGGTTGTGTTCGGTTCAGACGGCCTGGGTGTGAACATTGTGTCTGCCTCGAACTGACGGCTTTTTTTTCATTGTCTCTTCAATCTCAGCCGTGCCGCAACGAATGCTAAGCGCGCCAACGCATCCTGCGACAAAGCATATGACCCGAACAGCCAGATTATCGACGTAGTATTCTGAGCGACATCGTTGATGATGGGACCAAAGTGTGCATGTTTCCAATTTCACCCCTGGCTGAGAGGCTGCTGGCCTCGTTCCTTACACTGAGACTAGAGATGAAAATAAAGGATAAAGGAGCGAGCGTCAGGCACGGGGTTGTCGTCATTTCGCTGGTCGGGGAAAGCGGCGGACGGTGGGACAGTGCGAAAGAGCCCGAGGGAGACCACGGCCCCTCTCTCGGCATCAATTGCTCGGTTGGCGCTGACTGGAGCAAGTCAGGCCGAGGCTGGCAGGGAACAGGCAAGAATAGGGCCACAGGGGTGTTGTGCCTGGGTCTCCTTCGTTATCCCGCAGTGTTGACTCGTGGGTGCTGCACATCATCCCACCCATTCCGTCAGAAGTGGTGCGGGATTGTGGGAGACCACTCTTCCGAGCGCCGCCCCACGCCCATCTACGCTTCACGGCTTCACGGGACGAATTTGAGAGCGAACCAGAGTGCCTGAAGGGGGCGACAGACGGAGCGACAAGAAGAGCCGCGAGAGATGCTCCTTCCCGCCAACGGATGTGAGGCCTCGATTTGTCCGCCAACCAATATGTAGTATGTATGCATAGCGACATGGTGAGCTTGGAACGGCCACTCAAAGCTGCAAATCTACACCTCCTACACACGCAGCAGAGGACATGACGGCTAGCGGCGGTACAGCACGGCGCAGCGCTTGGAATGGCTGACGCTTGATAGTTAGTTAGCAGTCCGTCACTCCGTCAGTGCCCGTCATTACCGCTAGACTCGCACGCACGCTGGTACTTCCTTGGGCCTAACTGTCATTCGTGGTTGGATTCGTGAATTTGGTTGATGGGTAAGACTTTCCTCACACCTGGCCTCAACTCCACCCACAAGATAGTCTTCCCGATGGTTGAGCGCCTTGCATCCATGCAGGGCCGATGACATGCCAATGTTGCATCGTTGGTTTGCAAACTTTTCCCCTTCACCTTAAATACTGGACTTGTGATTTGCTGGTCTTTCATCCCTCGTTCCCCTTCGGCTCCAGGGTTCATGTGCAAACGAACAACGGCAGTTCGACCATGCTGGGTTACATCCTGACCGCTCGACAAATGGGCGCGCGGGGGTCATCCCTTACGACGCGTACGTGATGTGAGATAGACCGATTGACCGATGCGTTTGATATCACCGCATGAAGGGGGCTACCGCCATCCATTCCATCTGATCAAGCTGGTACTCTGCCCAATGGCATGCTGCATGTTGGAAAGCAGGGAAGCTGGCTTACCCCAAAAGTCTCTTCTGCGTCAACCTTTCGATGATGGCAACCTGAGTATCTGGTGGCGTCGCTGTGAGACGAACCCACTGACAACCACGCAGCACGCCGCCGAGCTGGGCGCAGCCGGGAGCCGAAGGTCAAATGTTAGCCAGGACGCCTCGACAGGGTGAGAGCGTGCCAGACGATGTCACCCACATTGGCTCCCGAGCCTATCTATATATATTTCCGCCTTCTGCGCTTGTTTTTATTCTGGGTCCTACCAGACGATGTGATCCTGCCCTGGCGGCTTGGGTGGGCATGAGGAAACGGAGCATGCTTTGATCACGAACCCGGGCGCTGGAACTGGAGAGTCTCGATTGCTGTTGGCGGGAAGGTGAGGCCCCTGCAAGCCAGTTGTCACTGGAAAGAGTCGGCACATTCCCTCCGAGACGGACCCGCTGGGTTGAAGCACCTGTTAGTAGGGACCTGGATTGGCAGCAAGTCGACGCCGTGGCTGGATGAAAATGCGGCTAGCGGTCGCAGTTGGATGCAAGAATACCTTGGGCTCCCATCACATGAATTGGCATCAACCCTCCTGGCAGCCAGTGTCGTGTTCCATCCATCCAGCGAAATCGCTGACTGTACTTCTTTGCCTCGCGACGGTCTCCACACACCGTTTGCCAAGGGAACTTACCTAGTTCCGTTTCTGGCATGCTCAGCAGACTTGGTCCGCCGAGGAAAGGAAAGGTACCTGGGTACATTGGCCACAGTGCGTCGCTACGCGCCGCGTGCTGCGGATTGGGTTGGCACTGTGCTCTATGAGGTCACTAGCTGTCTGGCATTTTGCGGTTCGCCGATTTGCAAAGGCCCGTTTGCCGTCCAAGGCGATATGTGTGCTGACGATCAACTGTCAGAGACCACGAATTGGCGGCCGTGTGTGGCTCTGCTCAGCCGCTGCCATTTATGTAAAGCAGCACCCGAACGGATGCAGCACTCTTGCTGGCAAGAAAAAAGGCTATGAATCGATCAGAGCCAGCGCGACAGAACAAAATTGTCTTGCCGTTATCGCTGTCTGACGTGCCTCCAAACGGCAAGGACCACTTCGATTTTTTTTCATTCCATTTTCGCAGACCCTGTTTTGCCCTAGCCAAAAATTGAACCCCGGCACCTGCCACGCCATTTGTGCCGGTCCACTTCCGCCCTTTCCATCCCTCGACCTGTTTTATCCACGCTTCCTTTCCTCCTTCGACCGAGCACCCATTTTCGCGACCACTCTTCACGGTACGAAAGAAGTCGAACAAAGAGAGCCAGAACATTTCGGTCCACAATTTCGTTGAGCCACGGTGCGAGTTTATCTATCACAGGGTCAGCGGAGTATCCCCGTTAGAGACTCGAAAATTTCCTACACTCCGGTGAGTTTGGTCCCCGCCGAAGGGAGGATACCTTTGTACCAAGTACCTTGCCTAACGGTTTGACTGCCCTGCCCGCGCGCACGTAACCCACCTTTTTGGCCGTGCCCGCCCCCTCCATCAGCCAGTACCTGACATTCCCCCGAAAAAAAATAAAAAGGACGCGGCAGCACAGAAAAAAGCGGTCTCCACTCCGACTTTCCACTCAAACCTCTCCATTTCTCTCCACTTACCAACTTCTCCCTTCAGCCTCATCTTTCCGCTTAGGGGTTTTCTCCACCAGGCAGAACACCTCCATCGTGGGTTTTTTGTCGCCAACGTCGACGACAGCAACCGCGACGCGACGCAGAGCACAGGCATCGCCGCCGGCTCACTTCCTGCCCGCCCACGCAGCCAGTTGTTGGAGCAAGGGGCCAGAGGTATTCGGAACATCGTGATCGGCACGGCTCGAGTGCAGCGTCGGGCAAACAGTCGTCACGCAGACCAACGCCCGCCCGCTCGACTCTTGGTACCCAATTTAGCCACTGGTCGTCGACATTTCTCGGGCATTTGCTGCAGCTTCGAACGCTCCCCCTCCCCCCCACCACAAACACCCTTTCCTCTTCGCACGAAGTCGGAGACGAAAGAAAACCCTTTTCGCGCCCCGGCTCGGATGGTTTTTCTGGGTGCGCAGTTTCAGGGTATACTTCGAGACGGATTATGGAAGGATTGCCGCACTATTCGACGAATGTCATAAACACGTCGGCGGCATCGTACCCTTCCCCTTCAGCGATATCCCCGCAGCAACTACAGCACCAACATCAACAGTCTTCGTCAGCGGTCTCCTCCCAGACGCTGCCCCCTCTTCAACCGAACCATCAGCTCATGCAACAGCAATCGCCCTACGGTAGCTACCCGCACACCCCGCGAACAGCGACGCCGAACACTCCCAGCTCTGCGAGCACCGGTATGGCGAGCTACCCCCCTCCTCCTCCCCAAAATGGCGGTCGAGGTGCTGGCTACCAGGTCATGGGCCAGAATCCGTACCCTCAGTCCTATCCGACAACGACAGCTGTCATGACGACCACCACTGCGGCTTCTTCCCACCCGCAGCCGATCGCCCCCGCGCCTTCGCCTGGTGTGAGACAGCAGCCTCCTGTGCTTAGACCGATGCCGGCCTCTGGCGTGATCCCCCAACCCGGAATGAACTCTCCCTATGGCCAAAATTCCATGATCCCCCAGCAATCGATGGTTGGAGAGGGCGAGCAGCCCACGCATGTGGTGGGATCGCAAGGCCGCCGCGGGGTTTTGCCTAGTGCTCCAGGAAGACCTGCTGCTCCACCTCCGGGTTCCATGACTGCGAAGCAACCCATTCCCCAAAAGGATGCGGACGGAAAGTTCCCTTGCCCCCATTGCACTAAGACATACCTCCATGCGAAGCACTTGAAGCGTCATCTGCTTCGACGTAAGTTTCCAGTTTCTTTGGACCTTTGGCTTTTTATACCCCCGAGCTGTATCCTAACCCCACTTTATAGACACGGGCGATCGACCCTACATGTGCGTCCTCTGTCGGGATACGTTTTCTCGAAGTGATATTCTCAAGCGTCATTTCATCAAATGCTCCGTCCGCCGTGGTAACCCCACCGGGGCGACCCATCTGTCGCATCCCCAAGCGCACGTTAAGAAGAACCCTGGTGGACAGAAGCCTTTAGGCGATGGCGATGTCAATGTTAATGGTATGGCTAATATGCCCGCCGACGGAATGGTTCATCCGTTTGGCCTCATTTCCGCTTCTGATGGCTTGAGCAACATTGCCAACGAGCAGTCTCAGCTTTCGAGATCTAGCAGCATCCAGCGAATCGACGATTCGAACCGCGACAGAAGAAATATGACGGGTCCAGTCATGGGTGCCTCAGCGCGAGGTGGTAGCTTCGATCAGACGTATAACGGCAGCGATGTCTCCAACAATATGGGTGCGAACATCAACCCACAGCTGGGTAGCTACGGCGTCCCCCAGAACCAAAACGGAATGCAAATGTTTGCAGGTTCCGGCTCGACCGATTGGTCACAAATGTTTCAAGCTGGTGCGTCCAGTAACACCGTCAACTCTTTCCCATCTCCTAATATCGAACAGACTCCTCAGGAGATCGCTCTCAAACAAGAGCCTAATTCCGACGCCACACGAGCGGTTGGCATCCCAGGCGGCAATACCACCGACTCGATTGTGTTCCCCTCTTGGGGAGTATCGCCCGCGTCTCTTGATTCCTACGAACAACTTTCTGCAAAAATTATAAATTTCCTCCAGCCGGCGATCTCTCAAGCGTCTGCGGCTGGCATCACTGCTATTGTCTTCCAGTCTGCATACATTCGAGAGTATCTTGAGAGCTACACGCATTTCCACACGCATTTCTCCATCCTACACATACCTACTTTCCGCATAATGGAAGCCTATGTCGGCCTGTTGACGAGCATGTGCTGTATCGGTGCCTGCTATACGGACCATGTATCGCCTGCTAACATTCGCGAAGTTGTCAATTTTCTGGAAGCTGCCCTTGTTGATTCCTCTAGGGTTTTCTCTGCTATGACTCGTGGCGGCAAATTCGACTACCAGTCCTTCGGAAATCACAGAACGGACATGGAACAGCTTCAAGCCGTCATGCTTACCCAAGTTCTGCTCACGTGGCATGGCACACCAACCCAACGAGAAAGAGCCCGCAACACATTTCCTTTGATCGCCTCTTTCGTTCGCAAAGCCGACTTGTTGAACGTGTCCATCACCGCCTTGTACAGTCCCATTCATCAGCCCAGCTTCTCCGCCCGGACCTTTGATACGAACTCGTTCGACTGGCAGAACTGGGTGGAGCAGGAAAAACGAGTCAGGATAATGTACTTCATGTTTCTCAGCGATGTTGCCCTTGGCCTCTATTTTAACTGCCGCCCTGAATTTGACCCCTTCGAGGTTCGCCTACCATTACCAACAGATGATGCAGCCTGGGAGGCAAGCGACTCGGACGAGTGTGCCGAAGCCCTCGGTTTCTACGGCTCGACGGGAGCAAAAATTCGAAACCCGGACGGCACCCAACGCTGCAACCAGCCAGAGCTGCGGTTTGTGCTCAAAGCTCTTCTCGATAGGACATATAACCTGCAGCCTGGCGCCACCAACCTTTACGGCAAATTCATTCTCATTCATGCGATTTTGGCCATGATGAGAAAGGCGTTCCTTGATGGGGCTGACGCGATTCACCGATCCAACACCCCCATTCCCCTGAATGTCTGGTTTGTTGGATCGCAAGCGAGCCAGGACAGTGGCGATGGAGGAAGGGCGACACCAGTACACATGAACACAAATGTTTTTGACGCATCGACCGTAAAGACCTTTACCATAGCGCTGGACAAGTTCAAGGAGTGTTGGGACAATGATATGGCCACGCAGTTTCCGCCGTCAATGCCTGCACATCCGCGCCGCTATGGCTTCTCAAGAGATGGCATCCACTTTTACTGGCTGGCCAATTACTTCCTCAGGATTTCGTATCCGGCAAACCTTACCACACCGCCCGACGAGCGATGTAGCGAGATGATGCACTTGTTGAAGTCTGTTAAAGGCTGGGTGTTGTCGGATGGTGCTTCTCGCGGGGAGGAATTAGGCTCTGTTGGGGAAATTGATCCAGCATACGCAGCTAGTGTCGGCGACCTTACTCTGGACATGACGCAGCTCTTTCGACCTCTCTCGGAGTTGGCAAGGTCACCAGGATTCACATCCGCTTAGGCGGGGCCAGCCAGCAACGGTGGTACAATGTGATCCAACATTCTCCGGTTACCCCTGGTGCATTGTGGCGGCGTTCCCTTTCATCAACCCCGTTCGTTTGGCATTGGGGTGGGGTCTCGTTTGGTTTAATTGGTTTTCTTTTCTCTTTTTTTACTCTTTGTTTTCATTGCGGTCCTGGTTTTTCACATTGACAAAAGTTACGACGATTCCCTTGATCCTCTTGTTGCATCAGATTGGCAGATTGGGCGGTTCTTTTGCTTTTGCATCATGAGGATGGGTTTGCGATGATAGACTCGCTACGGCTTTGCATTAGAGACCTTCTTCCATTTGCAATGACAGATAGACGGGGGGGGGAGGCAAGAAGCAGGTTCACGTCTCTTCTTCGTGTCAAGGGAAGATGCTTACGGATGATGGCCCGCCGCCGCAGATAATGACTTTTTCCACCTCTTCATTCTCGTCCCTATTTTCAAGTTGGATCATAGTAATGACGGACATCCCCTCCTCCTTCTGTCTTGCCCCTCGGGGAGGCATCGGTTTCCAGGACGGTCGTAGCAGGGGTTTGGCCCGAATATAGGAGGAAATGCAAAAGGGGAAAATGGACATGTTAGAAAACGAGCATTGTCAAGAAAGCTTGCTCAGAAAAACTGTACATCAATGGTCGGAAACCATATTACATAAGTAAATTAGAGTGAGCATAGGCCTGGTGTGGCTTCTAGAGCTTTAGCGTTCTCCACGAGATAAAAAGCTTTGCCTTTACCCAACATGTGAGCCCGGGCCGTGTGTGGCAGTCACTAGTGAATGCCATGATATTGGGACACGGTGGTAGTGATGTTGGCTGTATCTGAATATCATCTCTTGTTGTCGTCTCTATCGACCACATGAAGCCTGGGTTTTAGCTTCTCGAGGGCTTCCTTGTCGGCCTCTGTGGCCTTATAGCCCATCTTGTTGCCGAGCATATCGGACAAGTAAGGACCGGCGAGGCCCCAGACTATGAGAGTGGCGCCCAAACCAATGCGCGTCTGGGTCGAGAGATTACGATATGATCTGAGAAAGAATAAGTTATCTTTACGCTAAAAATCTCAGGGCGGTGAGGGAAAGTCCCTAACCTCCACAAGGACATTGTGTATCAGTTGGGCCTCTCAGTTGAGTGCGTTTGATTGTTATTTGAAGCAAGATGTGTCGTTCCCGGACAAGCTGGAAGCTGAGAACTCACTTCCGTGCTGCCTCCTCTTTTCTCGCACGGTGTGGGTACGATGTGCGGGGGAGCCGCAAGTAGCTACAAACTGCGGGTTTGATCTGGCAGCTCAGGAGAGTTTGGTGTTGGTGTCTCTGCCAGGTCTCTGCTGGTGCTTTGCGGGCTCTGCCGTCAGACATTGGAAGGCAAACACTAGGCTGTTTTTAGCGCATGTGAAGTGGTGAAGCCCAGCGGGTCAGTCCTGTACAAACCCCAGCACCGGAAGCGGATTGATCCGGCAGAGAGCACTTGATTGAGCTCGGACCACCCAATCTTTTGTAAATGCTGGGATCGGGAACCATCACCAATTGTCGCGGTCCAGGACACGGCATTCGAAGAACAGACATTACCTTTCCGTGCGTAACACACCTTGGCCACACCGCATGGCCACCGCCTTTGCGATCCGACCCTCGGTTGGCGCTGCTCCGAACTCGGCTATGAGAACGATTGCAACGACATTTATCAATACCGCTATGCCTCTTCCTACACGGATAGCCGTCTCGGCTACAAGGCCTACCTTGAGTGCCAGACTGTCTAGAACACAAGCTGCTAGTCTTTCGATTACGGCTACTCTCCTCAAACGTCACAAATACCCCGGCGCGCGCAACAATAAAGACATGAACAAGCACCGTGGTGAATCGGCAATACGACGGACGGGCCCTCGTTGGCGTCTCTCAGTATCAGACGAACCGCTCCCTAAGCCGGTCAAGCCCAAGGACCTACCACGGGTCGAGACGAATCCGGATCACGGACTGTGGGACTTCTTCGCTGACCGAAAGACGGTCGCGGCACCCCCGGAGGACGATGCGAAGCATGGCCGTGCCTGGATGGTAGAGGAGCTGCGGGCAAAGTCCTGGGACGACCTACACAGGTTGTGGTGGGTGTGCGTGAAGGAACGGAACCGCATCGCGACAGCCTCGTGGGAGCGGAAGCGTAGCAACCTGGGCTTTGGAAAGGCAGAGGCACAGGCTAGGGATGATCAGGTAAGTGGAGGCGTCTAGCCTGTGAATTGTTTATTTTTGTTTTTTGGAATATTTTTTTAATTGTTACTAATCACTTGTTCCTCTCCGGTGTAGGTCAAGAAGACGATGCGAGGTATTAAACACGTCTTGACGGAGCGTCAATACGCATGGGAAGATGCTGTCAAGCTGGCCGAGTCAGATCCCGAGATTAGTGTCTCTGGGGAAGGCCCAGCTTTTACGCCTAGTGAGTATTTGGAAGAGGCGGAAGATATTTTAGAAGAGACGGAAGCTATTGAGGCCGAGGAGAGCGCTGGCACTGGCAAGGGGGAGTCGAAGGCGGATGTTCCACTGGAAGCACAAACTGCATCGTCACCAGACACCAAGCGACAGAGCGAGACATGCAAGTTATAGTCAACAGTTTTTGACGGCATATGTTTCGCTGGACGGTAGCAAAGTCCATTGTATTGTACAACACGATATTGTAGCACATATAGATAACCCAGCAAGGCCAGGCATTTTAGTATGCATGGATTCTACAAACAATTAAGCAATGAATCGCCATGCGCCAGGTGCTGAGCTTGGAGACTTCAGCACGCTCAGTGCTTAGTTAGACTGAGAGGTTGAGTATAAATGACCTGGTCGAGGCCCACTTCTCTCGAGCGTCATCCGCCACTCGCTACCTAGATAGCAAGGAAGAGAAGCTCCAAAAGGGTTAACTTTGCCAGAGCGGGGCGCCAACCCCCGCCACCCCGCCGCCCCTCCATCAAACCTCCACTAGGACCTCAACGACCAGCCCAAGCACTTCTCTCGACCTGACCCCAAACAAGTAAACTAGGAGCTTGCCGTGCCAACAGACCCAGACTTTGTTCAGACTCAATTTTCTTGAAATCCTAACTTGTTATCCTCGCCGCCCTCGAGCATTCAACCAAAGCCCCCCCCGCCAGTTCGCATCAGATACCCATCACACCCCGCTGCCAGATATCATGGAGGAAATTGCCAAGGAGTACGATGTTATTGTGCTGGGCACCGGCCTCGCCGAATGCATCCTGTCGGGTGTTCTCAGTGTGAAGGGGAAGAAGGTTCTACACATTGACCGCAACGATCATTACGGAGGGTGCGTCCGCTCCAATCTCACCGCCGCGAAGCCCCGAAGCCATCAACCCCTGACTGACACCGCTTTTCCTCAGTGACGCAGCTTCTGTCAACCTTGAAGTGGTACGTTAAATACCCCCTCGAGAGGCACTGTGCTCAGTCGACGTTTCATTTCACGCCTCCGACCCGTTGCTGATGTCGCTCTAGCTCTTCAAAAAATATGGCAACTTCGCCAAGGGCACCGAGCCCTGGAAGCAATATGGCCGCCTGAACGACTGGAATATCGACCTCGTGCCCAAGTTCCTCATGTCCTCAGGCGAGCTTACCAACATACTTGTCTCGACTGACGTCACCCGATACCTGGAATTCAAGCAGGTGGCAGGAAGCTTTGTGCAGCAGGGCTCTGGGAGCAAGGCCACTGTCGCCAAGGTCCCATCGGATGCTGGCGAGGCTCTGCGATCACCACTGATGGGCATCTTCGAAAAGCGCCGCATGAAGAGCTTCATCGAGTGGGTTGGGACCTTTGACATAAAGGATTCATCAACTCACAAGGGTACGTTGGCTGTTGGTCCCGAACCCCCATATTGCGCCTACGCGGTCTAACCACTCCCATGGCAGGCCTCGACATGAGCTCGTGTACGATGAAGGAGGTCTACGACAAGTTCGGCCTGGAGACCACGACAAAGGATTTCGTGGGGCACGCTATGGCGCTTTATACCAACGACTCCTACCTTGACCGAAAGGGCGGCGCCCCTGAGGCTATCGACCGTATTCGCCTGTACGGCAATAGTGTAGCCCGGTATGGCAAGTCCCCATACATCTACCCGCTCTATGGTCTCGGTGAGCTCCCGCAGGGTTTCGCTCGTCTTAGCGCCATCTACGGCGGCACCTACATGCTCAACACTACAGTTGACGAAGTTGTGTACGAGGGTGACAAAGCTGTCGGCATTAAGGCAACCATGACTGGTGTTGAGCCCGAGATGAAGTTCGAGACTAAGGCTAGGATGATCTTGGGTGATCCTAGCTATTTCCCTGGCAAAGTCCGTGTCGTTGGCCACGTGCTGCGTGCTATCTGCATTCTCAAGCACCCTCTGGCCAGCACCAATGACAGCGACTCCTGCCAGCTAATTATTCCTCAGTCGCAGGTCGGCCGGACTCACGGTTAGTCGCAGCCCCTGTCCCATGTGCCCATGACCCACTTTGAAAACTGATAGCTTTTTTCTGTCTCGATAGATATTTACATTGCCTGTGTCTCCTCGGCGCACAATGTCTGCCCCAAGGGCTACTGGATTGCTATTGTCTCCACAATCGCCGAGACATCCGCCAACCACCACCTTGAGCTGGCGCCGGGTCTCGAGCGCCTGGGCAAGATTGAGGAGCAGTTTATGGTGGGTTGTTGAGCCGCAAACTCTTTGCCTAGCATGACGTCCACTGACATTTTACTTTTTTTTTTTTTAAAAAAAAAAGGGCCCCCCCATCCCCCTGTACGCCCCCGTCGAAGATGGCAAGAAAGACAACATTTTTATCTCCAAGAGCTATGACGCCAGCAGTCACTTTGAGTCCACCACGGATGACGTCAAAGACATATACCGTCGTCTCGCCGGTGAAGAGTTGGTAGTGGAAGGACTGCGGGAGGGAATCCAGGTGGCCGAGGAGTAAACACTCTTTGCTGGGGTCTTATGGGAGGTTCAAAGGCGACTGACTGTTCGTTGTTGTGGTGGCTAGGTAAAGTGGACTATTGATCTGTTAGTACAGCGTGAGGGCTCCGAGAAAATCTATCAGAATAGCTAGTGTCGCCGTACCGAATCAAGTAGGGCGCGAGAAAGGAGGATGCAGTCGCGATATATACGGACCACGGAGAACGTAGCCTACGTCAGACTCTCGTTATGGGGTAAGTTGTCGATCATACCAATAGGTCTCACACTGGGGCAGAAGTATGTATATGCAACTTGACACACAAATGGCAAACAGACAAGCAAGTAGAATGCGGTTTTCTTCTTGCTGTTTCTCTTCCTAAAAACGTCGCGAACCAACATATGGGATATAAAGCATCCGCCCAAGCTCTTCCCTCTCGCACTGCAACATACCGAGCTGACGAAATTAACGACGAGAAGTCTTCCCAATCGTCCGCTTGCCCGCAAACTTAAATCGTTATCAGTACTTGATTCAATTACTCTGTCGGAAGAAAGAGCAAACTTACCAGATGCTTCGGCATGGTGGCAGCAACGTGTCGATCGGCCTCTCCTTGCCTGGCCATCCTGTTCATCTTGCGCTGGTGCAGCTTTGCCACTCTCTCGGCCTTGGTGCGTGTGTCCATATCCCGAACGCCATCATCGCGCCTATTCGTCGCCGGCTGGCTGCGCGCGCGACTCTTTGAGCGAAGACGTTCTTTTGCTGTCCTCGGGGTATCGACATCCATCGCATCCGGATCCTCGGTCCCAACGCGGCTGCGGGTTATGGAGCGACCGCGGTTCTGCGTCTCGGCGCGGCCGCGCAAGCCAATCTCCTCCGTGTCCACACCGAGCCGGTCTAGATGATCCTCCAGTTGTGAGAATGGCTTCCTCTGGAGTTTCCTTGGGATTATGGCGCGGTTTTTCAGAGACTTGCGCATCCTGGCCTCATTCCGGATAAGCTGGTGCTTCTCCCGGATGTATTCAGCCTTCTGGAGGACTTCCTCCTCCGACTCATCGCCGAGGTCTTCATCTGAACCATAGAAACCCTCCTGCTCGAGACGCTCCTCCTCCTCTTCAAGAGCGGCGAGTTTTGCATCGATATCAGCATCAATGTAGTCATAGACATTCTTGCCGTCAAAGATCTCAGGCATCTTGTCATATTTCCAGGCAGGGTCGGCAAGGAGATAGTCTTTCCTGAGGTCGGCGTTGTAAACACCCGCGCCGCCGTTTGCCGCCTCGATATCCTTCGCCAAGGCTCTCCTGTTGGGGTCCTCCTTGTCATACTTCTTAAGGTTCTTCACTCCCTCCGGAATGAATGTTTCCCTGGTAACGCCACCCAATGGCTGGGCAACATGAATGCGCTGCATGACTTCGGAAAGACGGGATCCCATGTTGCCGTTGCTTTGGGTGCCAGCTTTCAGCTTTTGCGCGACTCTCTCGGTAAGCAGCCTTTCACAAACATGGTTCTTGACCTCCTGGACACCGTCTTGTGTGGCGCAAGAAGCTCGCAGTATCTCAACGTCTCCAGACTTTGCCAAGCTGTTGACCTCTTCCTGCAGTTCCGATTCTAGTTCTTCGAACGCCTTAATATCCATCTTGTTCAGTACAATGAAGACCTGCTTGTTGGCGAATAAGGGCTTGATAGACCTGAACAGATTGCACTGTGCTTTCAATGAGTAGCCACATTGCTCGCTGTAGCCTCGTCAGCTTCGTAAGCCAAGCTGAAAGGTACATATTATTGCCCACCTGATATCGATGAAGAAGCAAACGGCTGCCCGAAGATGGGCAAGCGCTGTCACGCTCTGCATCTCAATGGTATTCATCTCCTCGAGGGGGTGGTCGAGACTATCTCAGTCAGCTTCCAGGCAATTTTTGAACTCCATTCGGATACCCACATTCCAGGTGTGTCTATGACTTGATACCGGAGATACTTGTAGTCTAGATGCCCGACGAACAAGCTCTTGGTTGTCTGGCTTGGGTTTAGTGTCGATCAGTCTCTCGACAGCTGTAGACTTACAAAAGCATATGGCTCAACAGGGGTATCTGCACGAGTGACTGAACGAACAAATGAACTCTTGCCAACGTTAGGAAAACCAGCAACCAGCATTGTCCTCGTCGTCGGGTTGATATCTGGCAATCTAGCGAGATGTTGGCGAACTTGGTCCAAGTACAGAAGGGGGTCCTTGAGACGCTTGATAAGCGTCGCCATCCGACCGAGTGCAGCTCGCTTCAATTGCTTGCATTGAAACAAGCTCTGCGAATACTGTACTGATTTTAGCATCAGTCCTTTCGATTCTGTAAGCACCACTAGTGTACCTTCAACAGTCGGACGTAATCTCTGGAAATAGTCTCAATCAAATTCTTCGCTGTGGAAACCTGCCCGAGGGCCACCTTGAAGTGATCCGCATCTGCCCGTGCCACTATTAGCTCCTGATACCGCCATGTCTGTGGATTCCGCATTCGCCGCACCGTAAAGAATGTTCATCAGATCTCGGTGGAATGGGTGTTGATCCGACAGAACGGGGAAGCTCTGTACGATCTGGCCGAGTTTTTCACTACATGTTTCCTGCGTAAACCTATTCGGTGGTAATTAGCACTGTTGCTCTGGGAAGGAAGGCCCTTGCAATCGTTCGGGTTCACGGTACGAATCGTGTTTCGGTAATTGAAAGTGGCGGCAAGGACGTTAACTGACTTGACTTTGCGGGTGTAGAACGCCCTGATTCTGCTGACTGCGATCTGTTAGTCTATGGCCTAGAGAAGATGCCCTATTTGGTATCCTCAGTTAACGTACTCTTAAATCCAGCTCGGACTGGAAATGGATTGCCACGTCAGTAATTAATTCAACGCGAGACGCAAGTCGTAGGACGAACTTTGAGTAGGTAGTCGGCGCTGGGTTCGCCTGCATCATGGAAATTAGCTTAGAACACTCCAATCCCGATCGGAGGCGCTGCGACTTGCGAGAGAACAATGTCGATGAACTCTTGTGCCCTAAACAGCCGAATTAGCCAACGGTAACTCTATTAAAATGGCAGATCGGGAGCATACGTAGGCACAGGCGCGATGTCTTTCCAAGCCATTGCCGTTTCGGGTGCAGTGGTTGAAAAGGAATACTTGCGACACCGAACTGCGGCTGCGGGGCGGTGACTTTTGGCGGCGATCAGCTTTAACAATGCCGTCGAAATAATTTTTTGGTGGTGTTGGAGATAAGATAACGGGGAGAGAGAGTGGCCCCTGCGAGCGGATCCACCCTTGCCACCCACCAGCGCCAAGGACGTACCCCACCACGGCGCCGTTTGACCTCATACATGGCGGGGTAGTTTCGAGATGAGCTTTCTTTCAATTTTCTTTTTTAGAACACAGTTTCGTTTTTTTACCATCAATACTGTGACAATGGCCAACCAGCTCCCTCCTTACAAGGCCGAGTTTCTCAAGACTGCGCTTGAAGCCGGGGCGCTCAAATTTGGCAGGTTTGAGCTCAAGTCAAAACGCATCTCACCCTACTTCTTCAACGCCGGCGAGTTCTATACATCGAAGTCACTCCGAGCCCTGCAACTTGCATACGCCAACGCCATTGCCGAGGCAAACTCGCGGGGCCAACTTGATTTTGACGTCGTCTTTGGCCCCGCCTATAAGGGTATCCCACTTGCAACTCTCGCGGTCCTAGGGCTAGGTCAACTCGACGCCAAGTTCGACAACAAGGTTTATGCCTTCGACCGCAAGGAGGCCAAGGACCATGGGGAGGGCGGTAGCTTCGTTGGCGGCCCATTTGAGAACAAGAAGGTGGTTATTGTCGACGATGTGGTCACGGCAGGCACGGCCAAGCGTGAAGCCATCGACAAGATCCGGAGCCAAGGCGGCGTTGTCACGGGAATTGTGGTTGCTGTTGATCGCATGGAGAAGCTGCCATCACCGGATGGTGACGAGACTAAGCCCATGCCTACCGCCATCCAGGCGCTCAGGAAGGAATACAATATCCCAATCATTCCCATCCTGACGCTGGACGATATCGTGGAGGGTGTCAAGGGCGTTGTTTCCGACGACAGCATCAAGCAAATAGAGGAGTACCGGGAGAGGTACAAACCGAGCGAATAGATAGCCATGCTTTCAAATTCCCACCGAAGCAATCACAATGCGGCCCGCTAGAGCAAATTGAAAATAGACATGCGACAGCTTGCTGCAAAGCTGCGGGTCGCCCTCGTACTGCTGCTACAAGGACCGAAGGAATGACTGACCATGCTCGTCAGTCGCTCGGACCTCGGCGCCTCTCCAGGGGGACGGCGCTGGGTTATACGAGATGACATGGGAGGTGATCCGAGGTTGTTCCAAACAAGGGTTTGCTGGTGTTGTTGGGCCAGGTTGCCAGACAGCGCTGACAGGTTGTACCATTCAGTGAAGGCTTCTGGCCTCTCTCTCCAGGTCTCTCTATACAAGTAATCATGGCTGATACTCGCCACTTCAGCACCGAGCAGTTATACTGAGGGCGGCACCCCCTAAAATCTATCCCGTCTCACCCCTTTTATTGGTCTTTCTCTTTCTCTTGTTTTAATTCCTTATAGCCCTCCTTTCAATGATAGCCTGAGAACTGGATAGATTACTCTTTTTGTCTTACACCAATGTCGACAAGACACAACATGCTTGGAATGTCAGCGCCTTCTGTCATTCGCGTGGCCAGGACCGTGGGAAATCGCGGGGGGCTGACAGGATTCAATCATGGTGGGAGAGCCGTTTGACGAGTGGCATTCTTTGGGGTTGTCGCGCTAACTAGAGGGCATCGATTGTGACTCGTACGGAACATACTAGGTCCACGCCGTACTGTGCCCAACACCTAAAATCTTCAAAAAAAAAAGTGTTGCTTCTAAGCTCGATATTGAGCTCAGAAGACGCCAAGGGGTCAGCTTCAGCGCACTCCATGACCCCCTCACCTATCCAAAGAGCTCACCCGTTCATGGGCCCGGGAAGGTCATAAGCCTGCAGGACAGTATCAGTTGCAATTCTTTGGCAGGAAGAATTGGATAGAAGACATACCATATCATGCCACCCACCTCCACCAAATACGGCTGTGCTCTTCCCTCGATGCTGGAACCCCGAACGCTCGTAATAAGTTACTAGGAACTAACACGCATGTTAGTTGTAGGATTCACACTCTCTTACTGTCAAAGCGGAGACCCACGTCTTGACAAAGAAGAGCAATCCTATCCGCCAGTCCGGATTCATTCATTTGCTGAATGTAGGCCTTGACAATCATCTTTCCCAGCCCACATCCCTGAAGCTTTGGGGCGACAGCTAACGAGTGGATGCCGATTGTGCGGCCGCTCTCTTGGTGTCCCACATCGGCTGGCTTTCCAGCGCGGGACCGCCAGTCAGCGGGGAAGGCCATGTCCCTGTCCGAAATGGTCTCACCGACGCATCTTGTCGAAACAATGTGAGCCAACAAAACGCTGACGGCCCGGTCGGCGCGGCCTGTCTCGACGGGCTTGGCGTACTTGAGCGTCTCGATGGTCCAGCCCTTGAGCTGGCTCGGGATCACGGTGCAGAAGACGCCGAGACAGAGTTCGGGACACGTTGTCAGGCGATACGCCAGCTACCCTCCTGTGTCAGTGTGACATGGTTCTCCCAAGCATGTTACACGGGTGGGGAGGGAATCCGGCTCACCTTCTCTTCGGAAGCGCGATGTTCGGGGTTGGGGAAAGCGGCATTCTCAAGCGCAACAACAGCCTCCCAGTCCGACATATTTAGTGGCTTCACATTGGGACAGAAGGCACAGGGAAGCGCTTTTTGAAGCCGCAGCTCTGGTACGACCTTGGCAGCCCGTCTTTGTTGGCTGAGTGCCTCCTGCGTTGCCGCGTACTCGCTGTCGAAGTCGTCCGAATCGTCTACGGCAACGTCAAGGTTGCCTTCAGGTTGAAGGGTCGCCATCCTGTAGGTTTTGTATCGTTATGGCTGGCTCCGAAATGGTAAGAGCTGGAGTTGGGACTGAGATTGGGGCTGGCGATTGGAAAGAGGAAGACTATGGAACCACAAGAAACTCCTTGAAGGGAGCTCAATAAATGAGATATAAACTGTAAAAGGTACAAAAAAATGTATGAACTAGCTGAGCTCTCAACGCAAGGACGCTTCCTGGCAGAAGAGGCCAGGTGCTTGAGCTATTTATCTCAACAAGTCCCAGGGCTTTGGAAGCCAGGGTAACCCGAGAGAAACGCCAGAATTAACTGCAATTCGCAACAAGGTCACCGGCGGAGGATATGTTTCGGGAAACCAGCCTGGAAACAGGCGACAGGGCTCCCCAGGCACGACAAATCGCGTGACTTGGGACGATTGTATAGATAGAAAGAAGCGTGGGTACGGATGATTCTGGTGAACGAGGCCGATTCAAGAGGGCACGCCCAATTAATGTCTGCAGGGCTCAGAACCAGGTCACTGAGCTTGCCGATCAATAATGCGCTGGTGGCCAAGCAGCCAGACCTCTGGGTTCACTAGAGTCTTTGTGATTGGACTGCCCTGCACGACGTGCGTGCCACTGCTCTAAAGGTAGCTTGGGGGAGACGACAGGGCTGACATGGGGGTGTCGTCGCAGTGATTGTGTGAGTTACTGCGCTGTCCAAGACGGCGGGATCCTGTGCTTGGAATAGAAAAAAAAAACGTAGTACCAAGATCACACCCAATAGAGATTCGAGGCATGGGACGCGTATCGACATGGAGCTGCTGTGAGATTCGTAGGTGTCGGGCTGTATGCAGGAATATCGGGGTCTGCGACGACGGGACGAGGAGCCCTAGGCAGGTGCCCAAATTTTTGGCCCCTGCGCTGTCCTCCAGATAGCATACTCTCACTAACTAGCGTGAGACATAGGGTTTCCACCTGACGTCACCAATAAGCTTGTTTCCTCCACACATCTGTTGAGGACGTTCTCCCAGTTTTTTTCTTGCTTCACCGACCCATGTAATGGTGCGGAGGGTGTATATAGCAGTTTACTCGTCAAAATCAACGCCATATAAGAGGTGACAGCAATGATGATCACGATACTGAACCCCTCCTTGACGGCTATATAAAATTATTGTTGGTTGTTGAACCGCTTTACCCTTTCGTTCGTTCTTGTTTGCATTGCCATACGGTGGTTTGTCTTCTTGTTTGCGTATATAGGTATCGTAATGGGCCCATGACATATCCCTGTACTTTTGTTTGTCTTGAGACTCAAATGGTACGAATATCGACGTTTGCTCCCGAGATTATTTAGGTCGCTAGTTAAAATGAACTGCTTCATCGTGAGCAATGGCCCGAAAGATGGCGATGTAAAGTATTGACAATGGATACCTGGAAATATCTGAGTTGATTCCCTTGGTGTGAGTATTGTTAGCTATATGCTTGAAAGTTGGCGATTTCTAACCGTCAGTTCATGCTATACGGTCTATTAGTCAGTTGTACAGTGAGATAACAGACAGAACGTGTGTTTTGGTGTCCCACAACGTTACCATCTGTCTGCCCGTTGGGTCGGTTGCGTTAGTGTAATAAATAAGTCCTGACCTGAGCCTCCTGGGACGACGTTTAAGTTAATGAATAGCTTAGGGCTTGGCAATAGCGGTAAGTAAGCAAATCCACAAAGTTTGCATGTCGGTAGATGAACGGCCATCAGAGACAGTTTGTTCAACCCGAAAAACAGGAGCCCACCACGAGGAGTGAATAGCTGTCCAAGGTTTTGTGCCCATCGTCAAGTGTGCGTTTTTGGCCTTGATCTTGAGCAAGTCCCGTGCTAACGGCCTTACAGTGGTATGAAGCGTCAACCGCATCTATTGAGAGAAACCCCTAGGCCAACGGAATGCACTACTCGGTTGTGGCTGAACCTTAGCGCTACTTCTCAGCGTTCCGTAGTATCCTTCTAACGGCTTCCATGTCGGACCAGCGTTGGCAAAGGGCGCTCTAAGGCAAGGCGGCGGCGAGGAGAGTGACCCTGCGGAGCGGCTTCCGATGCGCTAGTGTTAGGCAGGCCTTGAGATGAAAGTTATAAACGCGGCCTGACTGACATCGGATTCTCGTGGATCTCTCCTCCCAGGCCGGTCAGGCGACAACCAATAACCAGAATCAAGGATACCGAAATGCCACTTTGAGCCATGGACAATAGTGTGAACGACTAGCAGAGGAGGATACTTTCGGGAAACTTGCAACAAGCGGAAATTCCCAGTTTCGGCAGAGCCAGGCCCCACACGTTGCTGAGCTTGTGACCCCTGCAACCTGGAACTTAGCGGTTCGCTTCCGTCAACCTCCCGTATCGGCTGCCCCTCATCGTGCCCCTCCGGCGGTAGACATCGCCTGCTTCGAGCCTACCTCCGCCCGCCGCCGTCGAGCTTCAGCCAGCGAACCTCGATATCCACTTCTCTGCTTGCCCTCTCTCCTAAATTTCCCTTCGTGCCATTCTGGCAGGTCTGCCTTCTTGCCGCTTGAGAGGATTTCAGTCACCAGCGTCGCGTCGCCCTTACCCCACAAACTGCGAGTACTTCTTGACAATGTATGTCTCCGAAGCACTCCTCGACGCTGAGCTTTATCTACATCTACAGGACTTCAACTAACCGGTTCACCTCCAGGCGCATCACACTCAGCATCACCCTCGCGGAGCCCCAGAGCGACGAGCAGGACCTCCTCTCCTTGGATGTCTACCCGGAAATGACGATTGACACTCTCCGAAGCTCCGTCCACGCTGAGACAGGGTTCGAACCGACGTCTCAGCACCTCTACCACAACGGCCAACTAATTGCCGACAATTCCAAGACGCTTGCAGAGCTCCAGATTGGCGACGGAGAGATGTTGGCCCTTCACGTCCGCGAGATGCGCGGGAGCACTGGCATCCCTGCAGGGTCTTCCAGTGCTCCGGCTCAGCAGAGCGGTCGTGGTGGGGCACGGGCACCAGGTATTGAGCAAGACCCCGAGTTGATCCGGCTGCAGATTCTGGGGGACCCGAATCTGAGAGCCGAACTCAACAGGCAGCGTCCAGAGCTAGCGGCAGCACTTGAAGACCCCCGCAGATTCGCTAGTATCTGGGCCGAGAGTTATGATAGAGAGCGGAGAGAGAGAGCAGAGCGCCACCGCCAGATCCAAATGCTCAATGCTGACCCGTTCGATCCCGAAGCCCAGGCGAGGATCGAGGAAATGATTCGACAAGAGCGAGTTATGGAGAACTTGCAGAACGCCATGGAACACAACCCTGAAGGTAAGTCCCATACCGTCGTCCGATCATCGCCCACAAGAGTTGCTGACACTTCACCTTCTCTGTAGTTTTTGGTCTAGTACACATGCTGTATGTCGACGTCGAGGTAAACGGATACAAGTTCAAAGCGTTGGTGGACTCTGGAGCTCAAGCGACGATTATGAGCCCAGCCTGTGCGGAGGCATGTGGCATCATGCGCCTGGTCGACAAGCGCTTTGCTGGAGTCGCGAGAGGAGTTGGAACTGCCAATATTATTGGTCGCGTGCACTCTGCTCAGATCAAGATTGGCTCCTTGTTCCTGCCTTGCAGCTTTACCGTCATGGAGGGTAAACAAGTAGAGCTTCTGTTGGGCCTGGACATGCTGAAGCGCCACCAAGCCTCCATCGACTTGGCAAAAGATAAGCTGATCATCCAAGGCGTAGAGGTGCCCTTTCTCGGCGAGGCTGATATCCCCAAGGAGTCGGAAGATGCATTGCAATCTGAGCCGAGGGTTCCCGGGCCTGCCGGTACGACAATAGGAGCCCGGTCTGGTGCCGTCGCCGGCCCATCGGAGCCTGCGGGATCAGCCCGCCGTGGTCAACCCGCACCCACCCAAGGATCCTCGATGCCCGTTCGTGCCCCTCCTCCGACACGCACGTTTCCGCGTGAGCACATTGATCAGTTGATGGCCCTAGGGGCTTCGGAAGCGAAAGCCATACAGGTTCTCGAGGCTACCGGGGGCAATGTCGAGTACGCTGCTAGCCTGATTTTCAATGACTGAACAAAGACATGGTGTGTGGGAAAGCGGGTTTGGGCCTAGGGGTGATATCATGAAGGATTGGTTCTGAAAAGTGAATCTGTGGGCGACTTTCGGAGCACCCCGTAGTGGGGCTCTCACTCGAGGAACAGGACGAGTTACGTACGGGCTTCCAACAAATTTCATAAATTACGGCAACAATACATCATGTGTTCGGGATCTTTAGACTTGGCGTCACAGAAGGGATGGCGGAGCGATCGGACATATATTGTTAGGCAGGCAAGGCTTTAAGATTTTAGTGACGTGGTTTGGTATTTGAACGATAAGAATCCGGTGGTATATTTCTCATTTGATTCGCAGGCGCATACTCTACCTCTCGTCTCGATAAGACAGACAAAGAATTGTCTGCATAACCGACTAACGCAGCTTATACACGCACGGCTTCAAAATCGCAGCTTCATTCCCTGCAGGGCTCTCGTCGTCAGTGATGAATTTCTTCTTCACCGGCCCCTGATGCCCCATCCGATCGGGCTTATTCTTGGTATCATCGGCATATTTCCCCTTAGTAGCCGGTGCAGACTTGACAAAGTGCATCTTGACAAACATCTTGTTGCCCATGTCCACAGCACCACCGCCAAGCTCTCTCTGTAGCAAAAAGCCCCTCGCTCTCAGGGCATCCACAAACGCAGTGATGTCCGTCTCCTGCTGGCGCAGCTCGACGCCATCAACCGCCACGGCAAGTTCTGCATCTTCCTCAGCGGCGACGGCCTGGGCGTCCTCGCGAGACTTCTTGCTGTTCGGCAGCCTACCTCCTGCGACAGCGGGATTCTTGCGGTTCCCCACGCTGTGGGCAACGACATTGTTCTGCTTAGCGGCGGGATTGGTAAACCGGCTCTTGATCTCGGCGACCCAGAGCTCGCCCTTCCAACGCAGGACGCGGTAGGCCTCTTCGATGAAGTCGAGCCAGTTGGTGCCCATGAGAGCGAGACAAAAGATGGCCACGTCGACGCTGCTATCGGCAAGAGGGAGGTTGGCAATGTCGGCGCGTGTGATGAGTGGGGAGTCGGCTGTCTGGAGATCGAATGAGCGAATATCGAGACGGTGTTTGCGGAGCTTAGGCTTGAGGCGTGCCGCCAGGGCAGCGTCGCCGCAGCCGAGATCGGCAATCCGGCAGAGATTGTATTCCCCACGGTGGTCACGGGGCAGCGGCAGCAGGCGGATGCTCGATATGGGGTTGGCGAAGTCGTGTCGGGCGTCCTTGGGTGGGAAGCGCACTTTGGCGCGAGCCTCGATATCGGCAATGTAGCCGTCGACTGGGTTTTCTGGCCACACATCGACTTGTCGACGAAACCCCTCGTGGTACTCGGTGAACATCTCAGGAGATTCCTGGAAGAGCTGGAAAGACTCGCCCGAAGGCTTTGTATATAGTGTCTCGTTTAGATGGCGGAACCGCGCTGAGATGAGCTTGTCGCGCATCGAGGCTTGAAGAACTGTGAGCTTCACAGTTGCGGGAGGTGCTGGCGGCGCCTTTGTGGTTGTCACAGGTTGCCTGGGGCTCTTCCCGTCTGGTTGGTACTTGTTTTCCGTATTCCTCTTTTGCTTCTTATTCTTCCTCGGTGTTTCTTTATCTTCAATCTCGGCCGGCGCCTTGGAATCTCTTGGTTCCGTGTTGTCGTTGTTGTCATCGAAACCGGCCCATTCGTCATCATGGTCGTCCGCTGCGTGGTCTTCGGTGCTTGGGTCCGAGTTTTTTTTGTTCTTATTTTTGTTCGCCGGCTTGTTGCCTTCGGCCTCATCCTGTTGCCCTTGTTTGCCTTTGGATTCTGTTCCCTGGTCCTTCCCTGGTCTATCGGGCCTGGAAGGCCCGGCTCTCTGTTTCTCTTTCTTACCCTGCCCCTTCTCTTTCCCAGATTGTAACTTTTTGTCTGAATAGCATGGCTGTTTGTGTTCGATGACCTTTTCCCACATGTCCGAGAGGTTGGATGCGGTTACAGTCTGGGAATTCTGTGGATGGCTAGATCGTTTCCGTTTCCTGTTCTTTGGCGGGGTAGGCGCCTCCGTCGATGTAGTTTCTTTGCCATTGTCGATTGGAGCCTCGATTTTAAGCTTTTCCCCCGAAACGGACCAACCCCTAACAGCGAACATCTTGACGATAGGGGACAGCGAAAAAAGTTACAGAAAGTGATAGAAGTACGACACTGTTTACTGTGGTTGATTGGGGCCGTTGGCTTAGGGGGAAAAAAAAAATGAGTGGGGCGCCTGGCACGAACCGAGCTTTGGGATGGCACACCTACACCGCACTTCGCGAGCGGGGCCCCCACCGCAATAGAGCTTCAGTGAGCACGTGGAGATCGAGGACTTGTCGATCATGGTGACCGTCGATCAGCGATGGAACTTGCACTAGTGTACAATACCCATGTGATTAGGTGCTGGCACACAATACGGCGTTGTATGATACTTTCAGCACCCGACAGTACCTCTGTACCCCGTTCATACGGGACAACTCTGAAGGTGATACCTCCAAGTCTTTGATATGTCGTAGTGTACAACAAGCCCAAACAAAGTCTTGATCACGGCACATGGCCGCTGACTGGTCAAGCCGCGGCTTCGAGGCGCCGGGGGACGAAACTGTCCTATCGGTCTCCCTCTCACCAGGACATACCCGAAATATCTGGGCAAGGATAGGCAGGGCGCCTTACGCACGTACACTTCCGGCATCGTTCATCTGTGGCGAATTGACTGCCAAAACGCGGTGCTTAGGTTCATGAAACTCTGCGCTGGGGGGAATAGAGGGCTGGGTGGTTGAGCTTGGCAACACTGAGTTACCTACAGCAGCTCCTGTGTTATTCTTACTTTGCGTCCATCAATTTCCATTCCCCATCTTTACAATACTAGTCACGTAGTATTGCTCTAGATTCACGTTATATTAGTAATTTCAGTCCCTCCCGTGCTGTTCATTCGTCACCAGACACACGGTCACAGGTACGTAGTGCGGGGAGGCGTGGTGAAAAGCCCCTTCGAAATCGTTCCTGAAAGTACTTCGTACCGGCTGCGTAACCTATGCACTCATCTTGCTCTTTCTGGGCGTGACTACGTATCACTTTCCAAGGCTCGTGCGAGGTGTCATGATCGTACATTTTATATTCTGTATCAATGTTTTGTTTTGATCTCCAGGATAGTTTATGGGGGTACAATGATGGAAGATTGAGTCTAGAAGTGCAAAAGCGTGGGGTGCTGGCGACGTTGCCAGCGAAGCATCAAAGGTACCCCGCTGGTTTGTGTTGCACGGCTTGCCCGTCTGTGCAACGGTCATTCCCGCCGTTATTGGCCCCCGAGGTTCATTCTCGGCTCATGAGAGCCCCCGCTGCTAGAGTGCAGGGCGACCCAGCGCGCAAGGTTGGCTGTCGTTGATACATCGGCGCAGGAAAGCCAAGCGGAGCCGGATGGCTTCAGGGTTGACCTACCAAGAGCCTGGACTACCACTGCAATCCCCTTCCATTGTCCTGTACAGCCAAAGAGATAGCCTGGCACACCTGGATACATCGTAGGAAGAATGAGCATGTATACTTACTCGTTCGAAGAGGATCTCGGGCTGCAAAAGGTGATGCCGTTGGTGATGCTCGTTTCCCTCTCCCCTTTCGTTACGTGCTGCACCTAATGCATGTGGGCGGCAATTTGCATTTCCCCATCGTGCCCCGCTCTGGCCCCTTCTCCCCTATCCCCTGAACCCCTCGATGGAACGAATCTGAGTGGTACCTGGCAATGCCTTCTAGCTTCCCTAATCCTCATCCTCGTCCTCTCACTCTGAGTATTAGGGGACCTGGCTTTTGTCTGGTCCACAAGCCGTCGATCCCCCTCGCACAGCACCTCGCCCGCTCGCCCCAGCCATCTCATAGCATTGTTGAACTCATCCTCATACAGTAAAGCTCTACACTACCCAGTGAAGGTGGGCGGGTTGCGCTTGAGACATGCATCGCAGCATCCCGTCGCGGCCTGGATATTAAAACCATTTGTGCGGTAACGTTTGGTTCCTCGGAGCTGGCAATTGACCTCGGCTCTTTCTTTTTTTAAAGTCACTGGACGAGACGCAGTAAGAGGTGACTACGTATCGTGTGTGCTACCATACGCCCAGCTGCGGTCGCATCAACCCGCCGCCCCAGACAAGGAGAGGCTGGTAAGAACACCCAATCCTTGGCCAAGACGACACAAGACTGGCGGTCCATCACATCCCCGTCCTGCTCATAGAGTTCGCGATTTGGTTCCACCTGTCTTTCCCTGTCACCTCGATGGGACACGTTATATTCAAAGCTTCCCGCCCTCGTCCTCCACTATTTGGTCCTCACGTACAACGGCCGGACCCGACTGGCCGACAACTTCGTTTTTTCCCTTATCGCCCCTGTCGGCCCATCAGACAGCGCCGCTGGCGCTAGCCACACATTGAGATCATCTGCTCGCCCTGCGCAATTCCCAGCTGAGCTGAGCTGGGTGCGATCATGTAAGCCAGGCCGAGAGAGTCTCGATCATCACATAATGGATTCCACCGACTCTGTCCCAAAGACTCAGACGGTCGCCGACGAGGCGTTGAGCAACTCACCTCCACTTGCTCTTACCGCTCAAGGGAGCTCTGTGCCCAAGAGGGCATTGCCCAGAAAGCGAACAAAGACAGGATGTCTCAGTAGGTCATTCACGTATCTCTAAGGTTGGGGCATCCGCTTACAAATTGTCTCCTCGTAGCATGTCGGAAACGCCGCATCAAATGTGATGAGGGCAAGCCCACTTGCAACAACTGCACCAAGTCTAAGCGACAGTGCGAAGGCTATAGCCAACGCCTTACCTTCAAGGAGCCCATGAACTCCTTCCCTCATGGCCCAGTGTTTGCGCCGTTCTATCCTCAACGGCAGTCCCAGGATACTCTCGTCGCCGCTCAGGTCTCGGTCTCACAGATGAAGTCTCCCCTCAGTCAAGGCCCACTTGCCGTTCTTGCGCCGAAGCCTACCACCCTGGATTTCACAGGCACCGTTCCGATGCAGTTTGGGCACACATTCCAAGGAAAGACGATAGCCTCGATGCCTGCGCCACAGAATCTGAGTCCAATAATGTACATTCCGCCGAATCAACCCACAATTCCCTCTCCTTCGGTCCCAGCAATTGGCCCGCAGCACTCTGGTCCAGGCGACTTTTACGGCGTCTCGCCTAGCCCGCGGCCGTTCGACCCTGCCCCGAGCTTGGAGACTGCATCTCCGCTATCGCGTGCGAGATACCGCGGGTCAATGTCTGAACCTGATGAGCCGTCGGGTTTTGCAGTCTCCGGGCATTTGCATCCGAGCGGAGGCAAATCTCCTGTCGGGTATTGGCAGTCGGATGATGAGGCATCTATGGTAGACTCAGACGAAGAACAGTTGCCAGATACTCATCTTGCCCTTGAATCCAATGATCTTGGCATCCAGGTGGTTGACAGGCTAGAGAACACGTGGGACTTGAACGGAACTCGGTTGCGGTCTTTTATAACCCCGCTCGTTGATGACATCCTGGATACTTACACGCCGTCGTCCGCCAACTCGCCTCTCAACGATCCTCAGACAGCCGCCATTTTCTGGTACTTTGTTAACATGACAGGACCGAGTATGTCGCTCTATGAACGACACCCTTTCGACCCATCACCCATGTTCCAAGGCGGGCCGGTGCCCAAGGCCAGGCGGCACATCTGGACCTGTAAGTCACTTCATGTCCTAGCGAGACCAGCCTAGTGAGATCTGACCTTCCGGGTAGATATATTTCCCATCATTGCTTTTAGCCACCCAGCCCTGATGCAGGCAATTCTTGCGTTGGGAAGTCTCCAGATGGCCAAAGTTCAAGGAGTACCGCCCACAGCGGCGATGAAACACTACCACTTAAGCCTGAGGCGAGTGGCAAAGAACTACCAGAGTCCTGCCAAGCGCACGCAACCGGCGACACTAGCTGCGACACTCCTACTAGGGTTCTACGAAGTATGGAACTCGGACCACGAGAAGTGGTGCCGGCATATGTGGGGGGCGAGGGCCATTATCAGGGAGCTACCTCTTCGTGAGATGACACGCGAGATTCTTGCACTCAGGAGAGAAAGGAAGCAAAAAGAACTCGAGATTCAGGACCAGCATCATTGCGATGGATCCTGCTTCTCGCTGCACTCCGGGCTAGAGGCTGGGTTAGATGAGATCGATCCCAGTTTCATCGCCCAGCTTTCAGGTCAAAGTTCCAGCCTTGGTGAGCCGGGCCGTATAGTGGGCGACAACCGGCCGCGGCCAACTCGCCATTATACCGAACGTGATATCGAAACCTATGAGAGCCTCAGCGATTTGTATTGGTGGTTTTGCAAAATGGATGTCTACCAGAGCATATTGGGAGGGACAAAGCCATTGTAAGTGTTACTGAAGTGCCCGGCCGATGGATAAGGACGATGCTGACTATGTTGGTCAGCATGGAGTACGAGAACTGGACGCAGTGCGCTCCCCGCGCTCCTTTTGGGAGAATGGATGCTGTGTGAGCTACCGCCGCCCCCCTCTGTTAAAGTCAAGTTCCTCACCAGTCGCAGATACGGCACCTTTGACCACCTTATGCTCCTGCTTGGACGCCTTGTCACTTTTGCGTCGCGAGACTTATCTCGAAAGCGTAAAGCGAGACAAGCCGAAGCAGCGTCGGGGAGGGGCCAGGGTGGTGGGCCGGGTCAAGGCACTTTCGCAGGACCAGGAGGGCGAGATGGAGGACCAGGACCAGGCGTGGGACGTGGTATGGGCTCGGGTCCTGATCCGGGCCAATCGCCTCCTATGTTTCCAGGTCTGATGCCATCGACCGGCCGATTCACTCTCCCTAAAGGCTTCAGCCCGCCTCGTGAGACCTCCCCGCCCCAAGATGCAACTGAGGACATGGATCTCGATGCTAGTACTGCTGCCGCCGTGGCTGAATGGGAAGCGATCCGTCAGGCTTTTGAGGCGTTTAGGAACAACCTCGGCGCGGATTTTGCTCCCTTGGGCCTGGAGCACACTGGCACGCCGGAAATGACGCCGTTTGGTCCCGCTCTCATGTACCGCACATTCAGTATTGCGGGCATCTGGATGAATTATTTTATGGGGCTTATTGTTCTGTACCGCTCGATGCCTTCGATGCCGCCAGTGGCCATGGCTGCAGCGGGGATTGCAGCTCAGCAGACAGCGCCGTGGGCATGTGAGATTGCGCGCATTACCGCGGGGTTGTGTGAGAATCTGAACAACCAAGCCACAGTCAGTATGCTGGTGGGTGCGGCCTGTATCGAGAGTGGATTCTGCCTGTTTGTAGCAGGCGTTCAGGTAAGGCTTCTCCGTTCTGAAAACAGAATCTGGCAAATTGACAAACTGGGTTTTAGTATCAGCGTGAAGACCAAAGACACTGGCTCGTCCGGCGTCTGCACAGTATTTCACGCCTCACTGGTTGGCAATCAGCGAGACAAATTGCCGACGGCTGCGAGTCGGCCTGGATCAAGGCTGCGCAGCTCGGGAGGGGTCCCCCGTACGAAAGCCCCCCCGATCTCGGCCCGTTGTACCCGGACTCCATCTGGATGTGCCCCCGGAGGATTGACAGGCGGATTCAAGACCTTGAGGTTGATGATCGACTTGTGCTTATGAGAACTGAACAGGCCCATTATGCCCTGGGTTTGTTGAGCGTCGAGCAGGATCTGGACAGGCTCGATCTGGTTGGGGCGGATTGATTGACGAGTTGGTACCATATCTTAGTTTACCTGTAGTTTTTCTCCCTCCATTAGTGCAAGCCACTTGGATGGGCGCCGACGAGCTTGTTGAATGACATGAAGCTGGCGTGAGACAAGATGCACGGGTCATGTGGGAATTAACATCCACCATTGTCACCAACATCGGCGCGTACCTCGGTTCCTAATGGCGTCGAACAAACACTGGCTTTCTTCTCCAGTAAATAAAAGATGCCTACGCCGTTATTTCTCAGTTCAACGAACACTCGCTGGTGCTAATTCGCTGGAAGTCGCTCAACCACTGCAGCCATCTCCTCATCCGTGTATATTCTAAAGCCGCGGTCCTTGGTCACACTTGCCAGTTGCACATTCTTGGAATCTAGCTTCTCTTCCATGACTTGTTTGAGTGTCTTGAGCACAAGGGTCTCAGCATCCTCAATGGTGAGAGACTTCACCAGGGTTAGCTTAGGGTTACTCTTTTGCAAAACAACTTGAAAGGATAAGATACCAACCTTGTGATATTCGTTCTGTAATTCGGCTTGGGCGCCCTCGCTGCCACTGCCGATGGCCTTGGCATCGTAGCGGTAGAAGGTGCCCGAGGGCTCGGCGTGGTACAGAGAGGGGCCGTCCTCGTCGTAGCCGGCAATCAACAGGGCGACGCCAAATGGACGGCTCATGATGCTCTCCTCGCCGTCGGCGCTCTCGCCGAAGCGCAGGGCTAAGTCGCAAATAGCCTGGGTACAGCTCTCGACGCGCAGCCGCTCGTTGTAGTTGAAGGCGTGGCTCTGGCATTCGACGCGCGCATGCTCCACCATCGACCGCGCATCTGCCTGCAGCCCGGACATGGCGCAGCCAATGTGTCGGTCAATCTCAACAATCTTCTCGACCGACGAGGTTTCTAGAAGGGTCGAAGTCACGCGCTTCTCGACGCCGAGGATCACGCCTTCCGATGTTGCGACGCCGATGGCGGTGCTGCCGAGCTTGATGGCCTCGAGCGAGTATTCGACCTGGAAGAGGCGGCCTTCCGGGGAGAAGGTACTGCGCGAATGTCAGTAGGAGATAGCAGCATGGCATGGACGAGCGCGGGCGGAGTAGAGAGAGGTGCGGTTCCTCGTGCGAGGGCGATGTGGATATACATACTTAATACCCCGATCTGAAGTAACGATAACAGGTTAGCAAATATATTGGACCAAGAGGTCGTAAGTACGGAGGACGGACCGTATTCAGATCTTGCCATAAACATCTTGGCGGTGTTCCGAGGACGGTGGGATGCGGTGAGTGTGGTTTACCACTGTATTTGGCCTTCCTGTGGTGGATCAGTGGCTTTAAAAGCTGGCGGGAGTCGAGCCTGAGCTTCAGGTGTGGTTAGACGGTGTTATTTTGGGGGTTGTGGTGGTGGGAGCTCTTCACTGGTGAGGCCCGAATTGGCTGGCTGTTGATGATGGGAGCTCCAGGCACGGGAGGTCCACGAAAGCTCTCGCCTCAGCCATGCCCCTGTCGGCCCCGCCTTTGTTTGAAGAGGTACGTACCGTACACCCCGACGCAGCCTTGTCTTGGCACCCTAGCCTGGTGTAAGGTGGGCGAGTCAATTCAACAGCGCGTCGACTGGTACGCGATGTACCAAGTCTGCGACCCCACCACGAGGCCTCGACAAGTCGACGAGTCCAGTGAGCAGCAAAACCCAAGCGCCAAATGCGGCAGAGCGGGCGTGCCAGAACCCGCAGATGTAGACAGGGACCATGTCTTCGAGCACCAGACCGGCCATGTTTGCCGACGCGAGAAGTGCAGCTGGCACCGAAAGATCAATCACAAATGCATCACGGCCCCGCATATCGGTCACTGACGGTGCCAGGACCAGAGCCGACCGCTCTGACCCCAGGGTCGAATCGAGAAGTGAATCCCGAACCGAGCGTGACTCTCGACAACAAACGTCGGGCGCATCAGGCGCTCCAGGCCAGTCTCTCTTCCCTGGTCATGTCGGGGCAGCGGCCTCGACCTCACACAAACGCTCGGCTTCGGGCAACCCACGACCGACGAGTAGAGTTGTCGATGAGCGTCGCACCGAGAGGGTGCAGGTGACCACGCGAGAAACTTTGGTATCTAGGACAAGGAGTCCTGTCCGCCGCAGCGCACCTGAAGAAAGGAACCGGGCCACCGACGCACCAAAACACCGCCCGACCGAGTCTAGGACAAGGGACATCCCCCGTGCTGTAGAGCCTGAGAAGCCGCCTCCTCCACTATGGGAACCTGAAGCAACCCTGCTGCCGCACACGACGGCGCCGCTGGCTTCCCGAATATCAATCCCGCCCCTCGCCTCGTCGGCACCATCCTCACTCATTCCCGAGCTCTTGAACGAGCTATCCCTCGAGGCTCAGGAGGCTGTGATACTAGAGGACCTGTTGTTTGTCTTCATGGGATTTGAAGGCCAGTACATTCGCTTTGCGAAAGGGTATAATCCGAATGAGGAACGCGACAGGTTATCGGGACCAGCGTGGCGCATCATGCCCGGACTGGACCCCAGCCTCCAGGATCTCACCCAGTCAATGCTGCGCATGGCTACCCACTATTCCGCTCTCGAGACCTTCGTCGATGTCCAGAGCCGCAACGAGTTCGGCTCCGTCAACCATGCCCTGTGTGCCTCAATACGCAAGCTCCTTCACGATTACCTGGTCATGATCGCACAGCTCGAGACGCAGTTCCTAACCAATGATTCCTTCACGTTGCACCTTCTCAATGTTCATATACTTCCCACTAGCCATATGATGCACCAGCTTTATACCTTAGCCCACGAGCTGCTCAAGCGTAATGCGTTGCTGGACGACGAGACGGACGAATCCGGTGACAGTGCGGACGACTTCGATCACATCTTGGAACAGCTCCGGGAAGGCGGTGATCTGGTCCCAGGGAATATGACAGGGAAGAAGATCTGTAAGGGAGGTGTGGTACTTGGACTTATAACCAAAAGGTTGGAGTCCATGTCGGGTGATCCAGCCGCGAGAGCGCTCCTTACCTCACTGTTGAGAGACGCCAGCCGGCCCTACATGACCATGTTGAACGAGTGGCTGCATCATGGTGCGATCAATGATCCTCACTCTGAGTTCCTGATCAAGGAGCAACGAAGTATTCGGCGGGAACGGTTGGAGCAAGACTACACCGATGAATACTGGGAGAGGAGATATACCATTCGGGACCACGACATTCCCCCTCAGCTCGAAGGCGTTAAAGACAAGGTTTTGCTGGCGGGCAAGTACCTGAATGTGGTGAGAGAGTGCGGTGGTGTCGACGTGAGCATGCGGGTTAAAGACGTGCCTGTCTCGTTCGACGACAACCGCTTCCTCGACAATGTCAACAACGCCTATGCTCATGCGAACGAATCTCTCATGCAGTTGCTTCTCACAACCCATGCCCTGCCGGCGAGGCTCCAATCGATGAAGCATTATTTCTTTCTTGATCCGTCGGACTACTTTTCTTACTTCCTCGAGCTTGGCTCTTCGGAGCTGCGCAAGCCCGTCAAGTCAGTTAACTCCGGCAAGCTGCAATCTCTACTCGATCTTGTCCTTCGTCAGCCCGGCAGCATCGTCTCGCTGGACCCATTCAAAGAGGATGTCAAGGTGGAGATGAATGAGATCACCCTGACCAAATCCCTACAGCGTGTCGTCAACATCACCGGTATAGAACAAGGTGAGACATTACAACCGCTGGCATCGAACCAAACTGCAGATAACGACAAGAACGCCATTGGATTCACATCGCTACAGCTTGACTACGCCGTGCCTTTTCCCGTCTCGCTCGTCATCAGCCGCAAGACGGTCTGGCGCTACCAAGCCCTCTTCCGTTACTTGCTCTCGCTACGCTACCTCGAATCCCAGCTCTCCTCTACCTGGCAGACACATACACGTGGCTTTGTCTGGGCACATTCATCGTCCTCCCGCAATCTTGAGATTTGGAAGCGCAGGGTATGGACACTACGGGCTCGCATGCTGGTATTTGTCCAGCAGTTGCTCTACTTTTGCACCGCCGAGGTCATCGAACCCAACTGGCAGAGCCTCATGGCCCGATTGCGGGAGAGGGAGATCAGCCAAGACGGTCCTGTTTCGTCCCCCAGTGGCGCTGTCGGCAACACAAAACTTTCTGTGAAGGGCCTCACACGTACGGTAGACGAGCTCATGCAGGATCACGTTGACTTCCTCGACACCTGCCTGAAAGAGTGCATGTTGACCAACAGCAAGCTGCTAAGAGTTCGTATCTCGCCTTAACATCAATTCTTCCGTGCTGATGTTCCATTTTGCTGACTTAGCATAATACAGATCCACTCCAAGCTGATGCAGACCTGCACCATTTTCGCCACGTACACCAACTGGCTCTCTCGCGAGCTTGAAAAAGCTGACCCGGACCTCTCCGGGGCCGTCAAACCCCCCAACATGACTGATGACCAATGGCGCCAGTTCCAGACTGTGCGTTCGCAAAAAGCCGGAAGCGGCGCCGACTTGTCGTCCCTCGCCCTCAGCAAGGACAAGGATGACGGCAGCAGCAACAGCAGCAGAAAGGACGAGGTTTCGCGCATCGCCGAGCTCTTCGACGTGATCAAGAAATGGGAAAACAACTTCAGTCGTCACCTCCAGATCCTGCTCGATGCCCTCAACCACTATGCCGCAACTGAGACAGTGGTCTTACTTAGCTTGTGCGCCCGGCTCAGTACTGCTAACCAAGGGACAGACTATGCGGGTCTAAGGAACGACGAAGACGGTTCAGTCTAGCGGTAATAGCTGATTATACAGAGGTCTCGGAGTGGGATAGGACAAGATCCAGAAAAGGCGCCGTTGCACAGCGAGTTACGCAGCTGAGGTCGTTTTTTTCCCCATTTTT